>OGSO01000105.1_pt1 | contig 55157 bp, 48 predicted proteins | sample 1573971 | NCBI WGS metagenome assembly OGSO01 (sample SAMN03295843, study PRJEB24534) | human gut metagenome | isolation source: fecal sample 3 from infant 6 | host: Homo sapiens | place: USA: Pittsburgh, PA | collected 2014-07
AAAATATATTAATTTTATAAATAAAAATAATACTTTTATGTTACTTTACCCAAAAAGAGACCTTAGCTAAACTAAGATCTTATCTTTTTAAAATATCTAATACTTTTTTAATAACTTTTTTTCCTATTACATCTTCATTCATTAATTCTAAAGACTTATTTAGTTTTTCCCAAGAAACAGCTTCAACTTCATCAGATTTGATTATATAACCATCCTTATAAAAGGCCATAAATGTAAGCATCAATAATTCCTTACCTTCTATATATTCAGTCCCTAAGAATCTAACATTATCAATTTTTATTCCAGTTTCCTCAAAAACTTCTCTATGGACTGTATCCTCTGCCTTTTCATCTATACCTATATACCCTGAAATAAGAACTCTAGAATTCTTATAAATATAACTTTGCTTTAATAATAAAACTTCATCATCTTTAATTACAGCCACCATAATACAAGGCTTAGGCACATCAAAGAATAACAAATCATCCTTTACACAATAGGGTACTCCACCTTCATCCCAACTATATTTTTCTTCTAACTTAGCTCCACACTTAGGACAATAAATAAATTTCATAGCTTACCCCCAAATACAATTATACTATTAACTATATCATAGAGAATTTTCTATCACAATATAATATCTAAAGGCTTAAATAAAGTTATACTATCCTCTGTAACCCTGCAAGAATAAGCAAAAATATCCACACCATTTTCATTAGCTAATCTTAAAGCTTCTGCAAACTTAGGATCTGTTTCATCATTAGGAGTAAAGGATACTACATCTTCTATTTGTATTAAAAACAATACCCCAGCTCCTCTACCACTTTTCTTAACTTCTATTAACTCAAGTAAGTGTTTTCTTCCCCTATCAGTTGGTGCATCAGGAAATCTGCATCTTCTTTCTTCTTCTAAAGTTACACCCTTTACTTCTAAATAATATTCTTCTCCATCATCATTAGATAATTTAAAATCAAACCTACTATCTCCAAAAGTTTTCTCACTTAATATATTATTATATTTTTTCAACTTTTCCACAACTCCTAATTGTAATGCTTCTTTTACCACCTTATTAGGAATTTGTGAATCAATACTTATTAACTTATCTCCTTTAAGGGCAGCTATTAAATCATACCTAGTCTTTCTATTTGGATTTAACTCCTCCCTTAGATAAACTGTACATCCTGGAATCAATATTTCTCTGCATCTTCCTGTATTAGGAACATGAACTACAATTTCTTCCCCATCAATTAATACAGATGCATTAAATCTATTTGGTCTTTTTATAAAGCTTGCTTTTATAATTTTCTTATTATATTTCATTTTTCCACCTCATTATCCACATTATCCACAGATTTAATCCACAGTTTTGTGGATTTTGTGTATAGTTATCAACAAAAATTACTATCTATATGTAACAAATTCTAACTGATAATAATTTTTTATGCAATATTCTCTATATTGTTGTAGAAATATCTCTTATTCATATATATTGTGTCCACACTTATACTAATCTTAATCCCCAATTAAAATAAGTTATCCACATTTTTATTCACTTTATCCACACTATAAACAAACCCCTGTATTTATCAGCCTTCTCACTGTTAATAACTTATAATAGTTATACACATCCACTTTTTAATAAAAAATTAAGAAATCTTAACTTTATATTAAACATCATTCACTATCTTGTATTGTATAATACCAAATCATATAATATAGTTATAAAATAACATAGGAGGCTTGGTAATGAACATACAGTTAAAGAAAGGAATCTTAGAACTATGCGTCTTATCAGTACTTTCTAAAAAAGATTGCTATGGCTATGAACTAGTAAACGAAATATCAAAGCATATTTCTATATCTGATGGAACTATATATCCTATTCTTAGAAGGTTAACTAACGAGGGCTACTTCACAACATATTTACAGGAATCTCAAGAAGGACCACCTAGAAAATACTATCGACTTACAGAGTCTGGATATAAAATAAAAAATGAGCTAGAAAGAGAATGGTTAGACTTTCAAAACTCAGTAAACAATATTTTGTTGGGAGGCTTAGAATATGAATAAAATGGAATTTTTTAAAATTCTTGAAGAAGGTTTAATAGATTTTCCTGCTCATGAATTACAAGAAATTTTATATGATTATAAGGAACACTTTTCCAATGCACAATCTGATGGAAAAACAGAAGAAGAAATAATAGAGGAGCTTGGTGACCCCTATACTATAGTAAATCAATATAGAAGTAACTATATTCAAGTTTCCACCACTAATACAGAATATGAAGATACTTATGAAGAAAAAGAAGCTAACAACGAAACATATACTAATTACAATGATGATTCCAATAAAAAATACTCTAATAATAGCACTAATAGCTCATCTAATTCTTTAATCAATATAATTCTAAAAATTTGTATGATTGTTGGTTTGTTAATATTATTTTTCCCTATTGTAATAGCAGGATTAGCAACTGTATTGGGACTTGGAACAGGTTTATTAGCAATACCTTTTGCATTTAGTATCTCAGGAATACTTATGCTTTTAGGAAAATTCGGTTTTACCATTTTAGGATTTGGAGTACCTGCATTCTTTGCTGACTTCCCTACTTCAGTAACTCTTTTAATTACTATAGGTTCAATTTCAGCTACTTTAATATGTTTCATTCTGTTAATTTATCTTATAAAATTTATAATTTTAATAATAAAAAAACTGATGAAGAAATTATCAAATAAGGAGGGTATATAATGAAAAACTTTATGTCTAGAAAAATGAAAATTTTTCTTTCTGTTCTTGCTATAATAAGTCTTGCTTCTTATGTATCTGCAGCCATTGTTCTTTATAATAGTGATTTTAAGATATCTAATTATATAAATAAATGGAATGATGATTTTAATTTTAACTGGCATAATTATAAAAATATAGGCTCTTTAGAAAAAGAACTTTCCTCTGATATTAAAACAATAGATATTACAACTTCATCAGTTGATGTAAAAATACAATTTTATGATGGAAATGTTATAAAAATAGATGGTACTTCATATACCTTAGGAGATATTACTATCTCAAATATAGTTAGTGACATCTCTTCGTTAAATAATACATTTAGAGTAAATTTGAATACTAACGGATACAATGATATTAATATAAATATTTACATTCCTTTAACTTACAAAAATAATATTAAGATCAATTCTATAAGTGGTGACTGCGAAATTACTGGTGGAGATCTTGAAAATGTTACTATTAATTCTAATAGCGGAGAAATTCAACTAAAAAACCTAACTTCAAAAACATTAAAACTTCAAACTACTAGTAATGATATAGATTTATCTGATATAAAGTCACTTGATTCAACCTTAAATACTACAAGTGGTGATATTAAGGTTTCAGTTTCTTCACTAGGGGAACTTTCTTCTTCTACATCTTCTGGAGAAACCGAGTTATACCTTAACAACTTAGGAAACAAATCTACAATATCTTCTACCTCAGGAGAGATAGATTTATATATAAATGAATCTATTGGTTATGCTTTAATATTTAACACTTCATCAGGTAATATTGACAGTGATAGATTAACACCTAACTTTTTAAATAATAATAACTACTCTGTAACTAATGGTGATGGTAGTAAGAAGGTAGATGTAAAAACCACAAGTGGTGAACTCTATGTAAGGTAAAAGGCTCTGAATTAATCAGAGCCTTTTATTTTTATTCTTTATATCTTTTCAATTTTAAATCTCTTCTTATATTATAAATATCCTCTTTGGTAAGTTGTCTATATTTTGTTGCCCATAATAATTCATCCTTCTTTACAAAGACTAATTGTCCATCTTTCTCTTTAGATATATCTCTGCACCAATATTCTAATGAATATCTACAACTACACTCAATTATTATACCGTTCTTTTTATTTTTTCCTATCTTAACATCAAAACATTGCCTTCTTTTTAAATAATTAAAAAATTCCATAGGGGCATCAGCTAACTTTTCTTCACTTATAAATTCATCTAGAAAAATACAATTAGATGTATCTGAAAATGCTCTAAGTTTTATTATATCTATATTATTTGAGAATAAATATTCTTTACAATAGGAATATAAATATAAAGTATATAAATCTAGCTGCATAAACACACCACCCAAAAGATAATTATATTTAAATTATACAATATTTTCCTTGGGTATTCTATACAGTTGTCTTTATTTTCTAATTTTTCTGAAAATTTTATTCTTCCCTTAATCTTATAAGTTCATCAGCTACTTTTTCTTGTATTTCTTTTATATCAAAATTCTTTCCAGGACATAACGTATTATAAACATCCTTATGCCCCTCAGATTCTTCAATGTTATATTTTATTATCATATCTGCTGAGAGTTTTACTAATGAATTCATTTGTTTATATGTAATAGATTCATCTTCAAAATTTCCTTCTAAACATATACCTATACTATCTCTGTTCCTCCCTTTAGCATGAGCACCTATCATTTCTTCTTTTCTACCTCTGTATATTGTTCCATCTTTTCTAATATAGAAATGATATCCTATACCACTCCATCCCCTTTGTAAGTGCATATCATGTATTTGCTCTGGAGACAAGTTAGAAGACGCTGAATGATGATAAATAATATATTTAGGTCTATTTCCTAGTTCAACCCCATCTCCCCAATTGTAGTCTATACTTTGTATATTTAGTTCCTTTTCATAATCTTTTCTTATATCCCTTAACTCTTCTAATCCATATCTCCCTTTTCCCATATTATATAAATAATCCACTTTATTTTTAGAATGTCCATAAATTATAATACCTATAATGGATATTACTAATAGAAGCGAAACTATATAAGTTCTTTTTCTTCTCCTTTTCATTATCCTTTGGTAATCTATTCTTTTTGCTTCTAGCTGTTCCATAATAGCTCCTCCATCCCTATGTAAAGTTACACCATATATATTTTACAACAAATGTAAATATTCTTCATACCCTTTCTTTTTCATTTCTTCTTTAGGTATAAACTTTAAAGCTGCAGAATTAATACAATATCTTAGTCCACCTAACTCTTCAGGACCATCACAAAATACATGTCCTAAATGTGCATCTCCAGTTTTACTTCTAACCTCTGTTCTAACCATTCCATGACTTCTATCTACTTTTTCATTAATCAGCTTTCTATCTATAGGTTTTGAAAACGCAGGCCATCCACACCCTGAATTAAATTTATCAGTAGAAATAAATAGTGGCTCTCCTGTAGTTATATCCACATATATCCCCTCTTCATAATTATCATTATATCTATTTCTAAAGGGATATTCAGTACCATTCTCTTGTGTTACCCTATACTCTTCATCTGATAAAACCTTTTTAAGCTCTTCCTTACTCTTTTTTCTATATTTATTAGTCATTATTTCTCCTCCTTACCTTTTCTCTAATTTATTATCTGTTTTTATGAATTTTTTATTATATTACACAAAAACTATAGTGGGTGATTTTTATGTATAAGTATATGTTTATTTATTCTGCTTTTTCAGCTATTTTGACTGCTTTACCTTTTTATTTTGAAAATTTGTGGCCTATTACTTTTATCAGTCTTACTCCACTTCTATATTACTTAATAAAAAATAAGCTCTCTAAGCTAAATGCTTTCTTGTATGGTTTTACATATGGCTTTATCTTTTATTTATTAGGAGTTCATTGGCTATGGTCTCTATATCCACTGACTAACTTTGGATTTAATAAATTATCAAGTTTTTTTATTATCCTTGGTTGTTGGTTGTTTATAAGTATATATGAAGGAGCTTTGTTTTCTCTAATAAGCTTTATATTAAATATATTAAATTTAGGTTTACTTCAGAAAGCTATTTATATAGCAAGCTTATGGACTTTTTTAGAGTGGTTTCAAGGTTTAGGCCCATTAGGGTTCTCTTGGTTTCCTCTTTCTCTCCCTCTAACTAACTGTCCATTCCTTATACAGATAGCATCCGTATTGGGAAGCTTATTTATTTCCTTTTTTATAGTTTTTATAAACTGTATTTTTTCAATAATTATACTTAATAAAAATACTAGAAAAAAATCTTTGATAATATTATGTATATCGCTAGTTCTTATTATCATAGGCAACTATATATGTTTAAACATAGGAAATAATAAATATACCACTATTGACTATTCTATTATTCAAGGTAATATATCTTCTTATAATAAAATTGAAGAAAACTTTGTTAAAGAAAACTTAGATACATACATATCTTTAACTAATAAATCTTTTGAAGATAATCCTAACATTGATTTAGTTATGTGGCCAGAAACAGCTGTACCAATATATTTGAATAAAAATGAGTATGTATATAATTTATATAAAGAAATTGCAATAAAAAATAAATCTAATTTACTCCTAGGAGCTTTTACATTTTCTGATTTTAAAAAGTATAATGCTTTATATTGCTTTAATCCTGATGGAAATATTTCAGGCATATATAGAAAAGGACACTTAGTCCCTTTAGGGGAATTTATTCCTTTCTCAAATATGATATTTAAAACCTTTCCTAAATTAAAAGAATTAAAGGCTTTTTCAGATAACTTACAGGGAGATGAAAGCACTCCTACAATAAAAACTAGTTTCGGAACAATAGGACCATTTATTTGTTTCGAATCCATTTTTTCTGATATACCTAAAAGCGAAATTAAAAAGGGAGCTCAAATATTATGTGTAGCCACCAATGATTCATGGTTTAAAGAATCAAAACAACTTGAACAACATCTTAGACATTCTGTATTACGTGCAATCGAATTTAATAGATATATACTTACTTCTGCAAATACAGGAATATCTGCCGTTATAGATAATAAAGGTAGAATATTAAATACAGTTCCACAATCTACTTCGGGATATATCACTGGAACCGCAAACTTAATTGATAACAGAACATTATATTCTTATTGGGGGAACATACCTATACTAACTTTCTGTATTTTTATAATATCTTTTCAATTCTTAAAAAGTAAAAATCTATACAAAAAGTGTTGAGCCATTTTCATAGCTCAACACTTTTCTTAAATTTATTTTATTTTTCTTCTATCCCATAAAGATACGCTCCATACTCTGGAGTATATAAAGGAGTTTTTAATCTCCCCTTTTTATTCATATATTTCATAATTGGTGTCTTTATTAGCTCTTCTGACTTAAATACACCACCAATATAGGAAACAGGTACATTATCTTCCTTAAAGTCAATCAAAAGTAAATTAATTAATTCAGCAATTTCTTTTCCTGCATCATTAAATATTGAAATAGCCACTTCATCATTTTTTTCTGCTGCCTTTGAACAAGTTAATGAAAACTTAGCAATCTCTTCTCTCTTGAATTTAAGCTTCTCATTAACATAAGAAATTAACTCATAAGGATCACCAAAGCCACATTCCTTCATAACTATATTATATAGTTCTCCTTTAGGTAGTCTTCCATCAGCTTCTTTTGAAAAAGCATTTAATGTTTTATTACCTATCCAATAAGCACTACCTTCATCACCTATGCTGAATCCCCAGCCACCTGCTCTTTTAGTTTTGCCTTCATTAATAGAGAATGCGATAGATCCAGTTCCTGCTATTACTACTATTCCATCCTTCCCACCTAGAGCACCCTTCATTGCAATTTCAACATCATTATGTAATAAATACTTAATACCACTGCATGCTTTTGCTACTGAACTTTCTATATTTTCTCTTATTTCAGGATTCTTACCATATCCCGCTAATCCAAGAGAAACTATTAAATCTTTTTTTTCAATCTCAACTGGAGAATTTTCTAATATATTATTGATTCCTTCCTTAATAACACTATACAATCCTTCATATCCAACTTGCATAAAATGACAAGTACCTAATACCACCTTATATAGTACATTTCCTTCATGGTTAAATAATGAAAATAATGTTTTTGTACCGCCTGCATCTACTCCAATATAGTACATGTCTATTCACCTCAATACATAAAATACTTTTCAATACTCTTTAAAAACATATCAGAATCCTTTTTGAATTTACTTAATGCCATGTCCAATGTATCCTCTAAAACATAATCACATCCTACCAAATGATTAAAAAAGTTATATTTAAATCCTTCAGAACTAACTTCATTTGAAAAATGATTAGGATACATTTCTTTTATTTCATATAATGCATTCAAAGCTACTTGTATAGGTGAAAATTTTTCAATATCTGTAACGTGTATCTGTATGCCTTCACACATCTCACCTTTATACTTGGAAAAAGTCGGAACAAAATATAATGATCTAAAATATACTCCTGGAATATGTTTTCCATTTAACCTATCACTTAAGTCATCACCGCTAATCCATGGAGCTCCTATTATCTCAAATGGTTTTGTTGTCCCTCTTCCCTCTGAAACATTCGTTCCTTCAAATATGCAGGTTCCACCGTATACTAATGCCGAATTCAATGTTGGGATATTAGGAGATGGAGCTATCCATGGTAAATCTGTTTCATTGAAATATATTCCTCTCTTCCATCCCTTTGCAGGAACTACTATTAAATTACATTCTAATTCCTCTAAATCCTTTATATATTTTGCTAATTCACCTATTGTCAATCCATAACTATTCGTTATTGGTAACATTCCTACAAATGAATTATATTTACATTCTAATATATTTCCTTCAATATTTAATCCTCCTAAAGGGTTTATTCTATCTAAAACAACAAACGTTATATTATTTTCACTACATGCCTTCATACACAAATACATCGTATATATATATGTATAATATCTAATCCCCAAGTCTTGTATATCATATATTAAAATATCTATATCCTTTAAATTTTCATTTGTAGGTATCTTATTATCTCCATAAAGACTTACCACTAATTTTCCTGTCTTCTTATCAATATAATCTCTTACAACTTCTCCTGCCTGATGTTCTCCTCTTAATCCGTGCTCAGGAGAAAATACTACTCTCAAGTCATACTCTTCATTAATTATATCTACAGTAGATTTAAAATCTTTTCTTACGCCTGTTATATTAGTAACTAACCCAATTTTCTTACCTGATAATAACTCATTATATTCTTCTAAATTATCTACACCATTTTTCACACAAATTCTTTTATTATTCATAATACTCCTTTATATTTAAGGAACCAGAAATATATCTGGTTCCTTAAAACTTAACTTATTATGCCTTTACTGTATTAGTTTGAACTTCTGACTTTGAAGTTTCCTCTGAAATTAATTTATTTTCATACGCTTTAAAGAATGGATAATATACTATAAGATATATTGCAAAATTAATTAAAACTAAAACTATAGCTCTCCAGTCATTAGTTCCTAAAAATGCTTTAATAGGGGCTGGTAATGTCCATGGTGCCATAACCGATACTTTGGCAACTAAATTAAATGACATTGCAAAATATGTTACTGTAGTAGTTATTATAGGCCCAACAACAAAAGGTATTGCAAGTATAGGGTTAACTGCAACTGGTGCACCATACATGATTGGTTCACTTATATTAAATAATCCAGGTATTATAGAGAACTTCCCAACTTCTTTTAAATAAGCAGATTTTGAGAATAAGAATAATATACATAACGCTAACGTTCCACCGGTACCACCAATCCATAAGAATAAGTCTAAGAATCCTTCAACACCTATATTTTCAGCTGCTTGTCCAGCTGCAACAGCTGCCATATTTTGATCCATAAGAACTAACCATATTGGTCTAACAATAGAACCTATTACTGAGTCTCCACTTATACCAGTTGTCCATAGTAGGCACATTAATACCACTGGAACTAGTAATCCTATTAAACTACTTCCTGCAATATTTATAATTGGTGCAAATAACTGCATTAATAATTCATTTATATCAAATCCAATTACAACTCTAACAATCCATACTAAAACAATTATTATTGCTCCTGGAATCAAAGCTTCAAAAGATCTTGCAACTGAAGGTGGAACTTGTTCAGGCATTTTTATTGTTAAATTCTTTTCTTTACAAAATCTTAAAATTTCAATTGATATAATCATACATATAATTGCTACAAACATACCTGACCCACCTAAATATTCCATAGGTAGTGCCCATCCTAATTCATCTCCTGTAGCTGCATCTAATACTGTTTTAGGAACATTCATTAAAATGAACGCAGCCATTGTTAATACTCCGCCTGTAACTCCATCTAACTTATATGACTTAGATAATGCATATCCCATTCCATATGATGCATATAGAGCCATTAAGCTTACAGTAATTCTGAAAGGTATAAGAAAAGTTCCAGCTCTTGGAGTTATCCATTCCTTCCATGCAGTTATAGGAAGATTATATATTACAAGGAACATACACCCTATTAATATTAAAGGCATAGTTGATATAATACCATCTCTTATTGCTCTTAAATGTTTAACTTCAGATACCTTTGTTAATGGTGGAGTAATTTTTTCTTCAAAAAACTTCATGAATTTATCCATAAATTTATTCATTTTTACACCTCTCCCTAATCCATATATTTTTTAATAATTTCATTTATAATTTTAGGTGCCCCTAGCGGTGTGTATGCATTTAAAGGAATTTGTTCAACTGGAAGATTTATCTTATCTCCCTCTTCCTTAAAATATGCATATCTATGTTTTACCTGTGGAGCTACAATTACAACTTGCGGTTGAAATTGCTCTACATTTAGAGTAAATTCGGGTGTACCGCATGCAATAATTTCAATTGATAATCCTTGTTTATCTGCTTCTTTTTTTATAGCGTTTACAACTATTGTAGATGAAAATCCCCCTGAACAAACCATTAATACTTTCATAAATAATACCCTCCTCTGATTATTTTATTGAAAAGATTTTTTCATTTTCTATAACTGATATATTTTCTGACATTATATCAGCTACTTTAAAAAATCCATTTCCTTTTCTTAATACTTCTTTAAATTTTTCTATATTGTTTTTCTCTCCTTGAACTTCAAGTAGAATTGTCCCTTCTGCTCCTCTTTTAGCAAACCCAGTTAAGGATAATCCAGAAGCTTTCATTTGAGCAAAATATCTTATTCCACCTTCAGCAACTTGACCTGATACAATTAATTTTTCTCTAATCATAAATGCCTCCTACCTAATTACTTTTTAATAGTTTTTTTAGCTAACCAAGTATAATCAAACATTGTTTTAAGATTTTTCTTTTCATTATTAATTCTTGATGTCTCAAAAAACATCATTATTAGAAAGAAAAATAATACATATAATCCTACTTCAATATATTTAGGTAAATTATAAGGCATAAATTGTGGTATCATTACTAAAACAAATCCTGTAAAAGCATAAATCCACCTGTTTAATAAAATATTTTTTTTCTCATTTAAATAATTAGTAAACTTAATTGGAATCATAGACGCTACTGAAATTATAAGGATATATAAACCTATTATAAGTAATTTACTCATCTATCTTATCCTCTAATTTATGTATAGTCTCATACATTTCTATCATTTTTTTTACTAAATATTGTTCTGACATTGCAGTCATAAGCTGATCTTGAGCATGTACCATTAATAATGAAACATCTATTCCTCCAGATTGTATATCTTCTTGTATAAGTTTTGTTTGCATGTTGTGAGCTTCTATCATTTGATCATCTGCTATTTTCATTAAATCTTCAGACTTTTTTATATTTTTAATTCTTGCTTCTTCTAAAGAACTAAAAATATTAGCCCTAGCTTCTCCTGTATGAGAAATTAACTCAAATATTTCATTTTCAAATTGCATTTATGATACCTCCCTATTTAAAAAACTGTGGTAAGAATTCTTTATTTATATCCAATAATTCATCCAATAGCTTTTCCGCTATACTTATAGATGGAATTAATGGATTATTTACTAAGGCAATTAAAGCTTTCTTCTTATCTCCTTTAACTGCTGCATCAACTGCTGCAATTTCATAAGATTTTACTGCATGAATCAATCCAACTGCTTCTTCTGCTAATGGGCTCTTTAAAGAAAGTGGTGTTGCACCTGTATTATCAATAATTGCATTAGTTTCTATAACACAATTATCAGGTAATTCTTTAAGTATTCCATTGTTCAATACATTAACAGTATGAATTTCTTTTTTATTATTATAGATTGCACTTATAAGTGAAACTGCTGCATCAGAATAATATGCTCCACCTCTTTTATCTAGTTCCTTAGGCTTAGTATCTAGAGATTCATTTTTATAAAGTTCAAATAAATTATGTTCAACTTCTTTTACTACTTCTGCTCTAGTTCCTTTTCCATTCTCACTTGCCGCCTCTTTTTCCTCTTCTACCATATCTTGAGTCATTAAATAATATCTATGATATGGTGATGGGAACATACCTACAGCTCTTAAATAATCTCTATCCCAATCTATAGCAGGTATATTCTTCATTGAAAGGCTCTCAAAATCTGTCATTTGCTCAATTAAATCTCTTGTAATATCTTTACCATTTAACCAAATACTCTTTGCCCATACTAAATGATTTAATCCAATATATTCTACAAATAAATCTTCTGGTTTTACTCCTAGTACATCAGTAAATGTCATTTTCATATGTATTGGAACATTGCATAATCCTAAACACTTTACGTTTGAATATTTGTTTATTGCCTCTGTCACCATACCCGATGGATTTGTAAAATTAATTAGCCAAGCATTAGGACAAACTTCTTCAATGTCTTTACATATTCCAAGAATAACTGGAATAGTTCTTAAAGCTTTTGCAAAACCTCCTGGGCCACAAGTCTCTTGTCCTATTACATTGTATTTTAAAGGAAACCTTTCATCTCTTGCTCTAGCATCTAATCCACCAACTCTAAATTGAGTTACTACGAAATCTGCATCTATCAATGCTTCTCTTCTGTCAAAAGAAACTCTAACCTTTGTATTTAATCCAGCCTTCTTTATCATTCTTTCTGCCAATTTAGATACTATTGTTACTTTTTCTCTACCTTCTTCTATATCGACTAAAACTATTTCTTTTACAGGTAATTCATCTTTTCTCTTAAGAAAACCATTAATTAATTCTGGAGTATAACTACTTCCGCCTCCAATGACTGTTACTTTTAATTCTTTCATTTTTTAGTCCTCCTATCTTAAATTGCTTTTATTGCTTTTGATATATTATTGTCATGTTCCTGAAGTATTCTTTCACTTTCTTCCTTTGATTTATGACTAAGAAGCATAAATATGGCTAGTCTTACATCTTGTCCACTTTCTTCAAAAACTTTATCTGCTATACCTCTAGTACAATTTGTGCAACTTATTATAATTCTCTTTGCTCTTTCAATTAGCTTCATGTTAGTTGGCTTTACGTCTATCATAAGATTTCCGTAAACTTTACCCATCTTGATCATTACTGTAGTCGATATCATATTCAATATCATTTTTTGTGCCGTTCCAGCTTTCATTCTTGTAGAACCTGTAACGACCTCCGGCCCAACAATTGCTTCAATAGCAACATTTGCCTCTTTTGATATAATGCCATCTTTAACGCAACAAATTGATACTGTTTCTGCTCCTATCTTATTTGCATACTCTAATCCACCTATTACATAAGGGGTTCTTCCTGAAGCAGCTAATCCCACTACTGCATCATTTTCTGTTAATCTTATATTTTTCAAATCTTCTATTGCTAATTCTTTAGAATCTTCAGCACCTTCTTTTGCCTTAAACATAGCATTGTTGCCACCAGCTATAATTCCTTGAACGAAGGAATGATCAACTCCATATGTTGGAGGGCATTCTGCTGCATCCAAAACTCCCAATCTTCCAGATGTTCCTGCACCTATATATATCAATCTTCCACCTGACTTTAATTTTATATATATATTATCAACAGCTATCTGTATATTGGTAAGTTGTTCTTCTACTGCAGTAGCCACTATCTTATCTTCATTATTTATAATTTTCAGTATTTCTAAAGTATCGAGCTGATCAATATTAGAACTTTTCTTATTTATTTTTTCTGTATCTAAAACATCTAAATTTATTTCCACCTTCTTCATCTCCTTCCTTTCAAATTTATTATATACCCTCTGAAATAAAATTTCAATACATTTTTTAACTCGTTGTAATATTATTTCTGAAATCTATTACAAATAATCTCTGAATTAACTCTAATATAGATCTATAACATTTCAGCTACATATCACAACATAATTTATTATTCTGAAAATTCATCTGCTAAACACACAAAAAATAGAGTAGGTTTTAATTTCCTACCCTATTTTTGAAATAAAATTATATTCATACTTAACATTTAATTTAAGCTTTTACTTTTCTAAATCTTACTACCGCATATCCTGATAATATAACTAATATACCTATAGCTAATATTGGTAGTTCGTCTCCTGTCTTAGGTGGATTTGTTGGTTTTACATCACTTAAATGATCATCACCTATTTGAGAATTATTTTTATTTACAACAATTCTAATACTTGGTTCAATATTTGTACCATCAACTTGTCCTTTTATCACATAAGTCCCTTCTTGGTTTACATCTACATTAGAGTCATCCCATTTTACAGGTAGCTCCTTAGAAGTATCATTATCATAATTTGCAACTACTTTTTGAGGCAATATATACGAATCTCCAACTTTAATTGTTATATCATTTAATGCATCAAATCCTACTATATTAGCTTCTATAGGATTTTTATTTTCTGCCGAAATAACATTAGACATATCACTTTCATCACTTAATCTATTTAATGCTGTAACAACATACTTACTATTTTTTAATCCATTTTTATCTGTATAAACTTGCTTTCCATCCTCACTTTTGTATACCTTATCAATTAACTTTAACGGATTATTAAGATTAATTTCTTCATCACCATCAAAGCGATATACAGCAAAGCTTCTTGTATTTTCGTCAGTATAATTCCATTCTAAAGTTACTCCATTTGAATCATAAACTGCAGAGTCTATAATTGGCGTCTTAGTCTTCACTCCATTTTTCCATGGCATAGAAGATACTAAAGCTTTGCTAGACCAAAGATCATTCTTTATCATAGCTGCTGCCGATTGAGCATTGGGATAATTAGCAATAAATGAATTTGCAGTAAATAATGCTGATCCATCTATATTCTCATTAGCTGAATTAAACTTAAGTTGACGTGCAATCTCTTGATCTCCCACCCCTATAGTATTCCAATAAGGATCATTGGTAACTTCATCATCAGGGTTAAGCCAATATAATCCAACTCCTATCCATAATTGTGTATGCACATCTGGGTTATCTTTTAGTAAATCTGCCCACCATGATGTTACCACACCATAAGGAGCTGCTTTATTTGCAAAAGTCCAATAAACTTGAGGAGCTATATAATCTATTAATTCTTCTAGCACCCATTTCTTTGTATCTGCATAAGCTCTATCATAGTTTGGTATACCAGCATTTGTATCTGACCCGTTTGGATCATCACTCTTATTTCTCCATACTCCTGCAGGACTTATTCCAAATTTAACCCAAGGTTTAACTTCATTTATTTTTTCATGTAAATTCTTAATAAGTGTGTAAGTATTATTTCTTCTCCAATCCTCAATATCTGGAAACTGAGTTTTATCAGCATATTTATTATATGTTTCTAAGTCACTATATCCATTATCAAAGCCACCATTGTTTCCAACATAGAAATAATCATCAAAATGAATTCCATCTACATCATAGTTATTTACTATCTCCATAATACAATCTTCTACATATTTTTGTGCATCAGGAATCCCAGGATCTAATACAAATCTATTAGTTGCAACCTTAATCCATTCTGGATGTTTAGCATAAATATTATTGTTATCTTTTTTTAGCATATCTGCGACTTCATCTAAATTTTTTAAGTTGTTTCCATCTTCATCTGTATATAAAGATGCTGGCATAGAAACACGGTAAGGATTACACCATGCATGAAGTTCCATATTTCTTTTATGAGTTTCATTTATAGCAAATTGAAGCGGATCAAACCCTGGATCTTCCCCATACTTTCCAGTTAACCAATATGACCATGGTGCTAACTCAGATCTATAAAAAACATCTGATGTTGGTCTAACTTGGAAGAACACAGTGTTTACCCCTGTATCTTCAAGCCTATCTAATATTTCTAATAAATCATCTTTTTGAGTGGCAATACGCTCATCCTTATTTTCTATTTTCCACGTGTCCTTTGATGGCCAATCTATATTTACCACAGAACTTACCCAAGCAGCCCTTACCTCTCTTTTCCTTACAGGCATAGTTTCTGGAACATTATACTTATCCCAAGGTGCATCTATACGTTTACTTGAATACTCTTTAATGGCCTGTTTAAGAGTTGATAGCTCTTTACTAATAATATCATCCGATGAACTATTATCTTCAAGAATCCTTTTTGCATTTTCTATGACTACCTCAAAGTTTTTACGTGCTTCCTCAGGATATTGTCCACCTAAAGTCCCCACTAGGGTTGTATCTATAAGACTTTTAGCATTCCTTAATTCTTTTTCTAACAACTCTCTGTTAGAAGTTCTTACAATAGTATCTCCATTAACTTCAGTAGCAAAAGTAGTTATTGATCCAATAGATAATAATGATCCCGTCATTATTATTGCAAGTGATAATCCCAACATTGACTTAAAATGTTTTTTTCTCATAATTAATTTCCCCTCCTAAAACATAATTTTTATCCATAAATTAGAAATCTAATTTCAACTATATATTACCATCTTTGAAATTTATTTTCAATATTTTATAATTTATTTAGAAATATTTTTTTACACTTTCTACCTCTTAATTCTAATTTAAAATTTCAACCAAAAAGCTAAAGATACCCATCGATATTATCAATAGGCACCTTTAGCTTTTATAACAAAATTACTATTTTATTTTTTTTACAAACTCTCTTGTTTTTAATATGTACTCTTCTGTTTTATTAAGATTATTTTTTGCAACACCCAGGTATAATAAATCTGTAATTACTAATGCTGATATTCTTGAAGTAATAGCTCCAACTCTAATCTCCTTCTCTTCACTAGGAACATGTAATGATATATCTACAATTTTAGATAACGTATTATTAAATTTAGTTATTCCTATGGTCTTTGCTCCTAATTCTTTAGCCTTTTTTAAAGCTAAATTAACCTCTTTCGTCTCTCCGCTATAACTAATACCTATAGCTATATCATTAGGCTCTATATTTACAGCAGAAATTAATTGTGTATGCGAATCCTTTTGATAGATTGCTATCCTTTTTATCCTAGAAAGCTTATACTGAAAGTCTTGTGCAACCAAACCAGATGCTCCCACACCAAAAATATAAATATTATTACAATTACTTATTAGGTCAATGGCTTCCTTAAGGTGATTCATATTCATTAATCTATATGTTTGAGACATTGCTTTTAAGTTTATAACTTCTGCTTTCTTAACCATTGTATCAATACTATCACTTGCCTTAATAACTTCATTAAAATCATCATCTTCATCATCGCTATCCTTAGCTAATTCAACCTTCAACTCAGGAAATCCTTTGTAGCCAAGCTTCTTTGCAAATCTTACAACGGCTGCTGCCGAAGTATTAACTCTTTCTGATAATTCTTGAGTGCTTAATAAAGTTATTTCCCCTTTACTTTCTAATATGTATTCTGCTAACTTTTTTTCTGTATCTGTAAAGCTCCCCATACCCTCTTTTATCTTATATATGCAGCTCATTTTCTCCCCTCCTTATATTAATTGTAAAATTTCACATACGCCTTTGTCAACGCGAAATTTTATTTCACTATTAACTTATCCACTTATCTCCATAATACTTTATTCCAACAGCCCCAAGGGGAGCAGTAACTATTATAGATAAAACAGCAATAGCTAATATTAAATTTCCTGAAGCTACCCCTGATGCAAGTGGCACCGCCCCCATAGCTGCTTGAACTGTTGCTTTGGGCATAAATGAGATTATACAAAATATCTTTTCTTTGAAATTAAGGTTACTTCCCATAAGAGAAATATATACACCTATGCTTCTTGCTACTAACCCTATAAATAAAACCAATAATCCTAATAGCCCAGAGTGTACAATTACCTTAACATCTACTTGCGCACCAACCAATACAAATAAAAGTATTTCTGCAAAAACCCATACCTTATTAAACTTTTCAGATATCCTGTTTGCTACCTTAGGATATTTATCTAACAATATAAAGCCTACTGCCATAACTCCTAATAAACTAGCTATAGACACTATGTTTTTAAATATATCTTCTAAACTAGTTAAAAACATACCTGATGCAAGTATTATTAACGTTTTTTCTGTATCTCTTAGGTGGAATTTCTTAAATATCCCTATTAATAATAGTGCTATTAATATCCCAATTCCCCCTCCTAGTAATATAGAAATAGGTATACTAAGTAACTTTCCCGAAATACTAATATTACTTCCTCCATATAACCCTAAAAAGGTTGAAAATATAGTTATTGCAAATACATCATCTATAGATGATGCTGCTAAAATTATAGTTGGAACACCATTTTCCCTTCCTTTTCCTTTATTTATTAACTCTAACATTTGAGGTACTACAACTGCAGGAGAAACCGCTGCTATTATAAAACCTAACATTCCAGCCTCAATAAAGGATATATTTAATATATACTTGCTAACAAAGGCAATAGTAAACCCTTCAATTACACAAGGAAGAAAGCTCATTTTTAAAGCTGTCTTCCCTACTTTTTTTAATGTGCTTCTATTAATTCCAAGACCAGCTCTTAAAAGTATAACTATTAATGCTATCTTTCTTAAATCTGGTGATATAGTAAGTATATCATTGCTAATTAAATTCAACATATTAGGACCAACTATAATTCCTAATATAAGCATACCTAATAATCCTGGCAATTTTATAGACTTGAATAGCTTATTAAATATAAGCCCTAATGTAATAATTACTGCTAAACTTAGTATCATACTTTAACCTCCATATAATTTTTGACAATAAAAAAACCTACAAAATATAGACTTCAATCTATACTTTGTAGGAGTCATTAGCATAAAGCATTTAATGGCGAACTCCATCGCCCTTATTATTCCAACTTATTTTATCATTTATTATATTATATGTCTACTAAAGAGCCCACTTTTTATCTCCCGTAAAATTTACATTCATCCACTTATCTAACTTTATACCAGCCATATTTTTATAAACTCTTTCTCTTACTTTATCCATTTCTTCAAGCTCATTTAGTGTTGATTCCTCATTAAACACAAAATCAATTTCAATTCTTAATTCTCTTCCAACTTTACTTACCCTTGTAATAGAATCTTCAAAATTATAATCCTCTTCAATATCTTTTACAATTGTATATATCTTATTATTTATATCATCGTCAGCATTAACATTTACAATCTCTTTAAAACTATTTATTAGTGTTACTACAGGAACTCTGATAAATATTACAGATGATATTATAACCATAAACGGATCCACATATATTGTTAAATATGATAAAGAAGTTTTAGATAAAATAAATGATACCATAAATCCAACAAGAACTGCTGCACTTAAAATTGTATCCATAAGCCATTGGTTACTTTCCGCATTCAAAAGGTCAGATGATAATTTTTTCCCCTTCCTATCTATTACAAAATATACAATGGCACAACCTACAGTAGATATTATTGAATACCATAATGCCATATTAGTATCTACAGGATTGCCTCCTGCCATCACTTCTTTCACTGCATTAATAAAAGTTGTACTACACATTATAATTAACACTATAGATTTAAAAGCTACAGTTATTGGCTCTAACATACCTTTTCCAAAAGGAAACTTTTCAAAATCATTTTTACTTATATAATTAGTTATCCATAATGCTAGAATAGATAAAAATAAACTAATAAATGAGTATAATCCATCAAACATAATCATGCTTGACTTTATTACTATTCCCCATCCTAATCCTAATGCAGCGAAAAACAAACAGCCTAAGGCTGAAAACTTCAGCATGTTTTTTTCCACTTTCATATTATTCACCTCAATTAATAATCGCTAATTCTATTATACCGTTACAATTTTTCAGGCACAACTGACTAAAACTAGTTAAATACGACACTAATATAGGGTGATATGAATTGTTACATTAATTGTAAATAACATATTAGTACCTTTTTTATATTGAATAAGTACATATTTACATCAATATTCACCATTAGCTAAATAATAGATATTCAATTTTATCAGCCAAAGTAATATTATTAATATTCCATTCTCTATCCATATATTCTTTATATTCTATTCTCTTATTAATACCTTTTATAAATTCTCTAAACTCATTATCTAACCATGGTGCTGTCCAAGCACCAGACCTACATACATGCAATGTATTTACCTGTACTTGTGGCTCTAATTCATCAATTTCTTTATATAATATATCAAAACTTTCGTTTATTTCCTTAAAATATTCCTCTTTTTCACTTGTGTATGGACTTAATATAATATTTCCTCTTCTCACTTCTCCTTCATTAAGAAGTTTACCTAACCAATTTGCACAATTAACTTCATAATTAAGACTTTCTAAACCTCCATATCCTAAGTCAGTATGAGAATCAAAGTTATACACTTCTTCACACTTAGTTATTTTAGCTAAATCATAAGCTATTTTATGGGAATCAGAAACTATTATTTTATCTATAGTATTTAAATTAAAATATTTACTTATTTTTGTCCAAAAATTATTCTTCTCTTTTCCAACAACCATTCTTTTAGTTATATCTATACCACATTGTTTTTTCTCTAAATATAATTTATACCAATGCTTGTCTATATTTCTCCTATTCTCTAGATAAGATAAATTAAAATAACCTACATATGGCATAAAATAATCCCAATCTATAGTCAAGAGCGCCTTCATAATAATCACATTCTCCTTATACTTATAAAACATTTCTTACCCTCATTATATACTTCCTATATATTCCAATCAAATATATATTGTAACACTACCTCAATAATTTACATAGTATATACAAGTAAAACCTTTAAAGAGGATTAGGAGGAGAACCAATGAGAGATTTATGCGAATGCAGTGGTTTTGAGAGAAATTGCTGTTGCGAAAATAATAGTCAAGATCCATGTTCAACCATAGGAAATATCCAAAACGATTTATGTGATATGAAAGCTAACCTAGCAGAAATAAAGGCTAACTTGCTCAACCTTGTTAGAATTATGTGCATTTGCAATGGATGCATTTGTGATGAAGAACAAGAGTTATTATTAGCTATTGAAAGAGGAGTGAATGATGCTACTTCTACACTTGCTCAAACAAGAAAAAATATCAACTCTTTAAACAATGATATTTGCTAATTAAATAATTTAACTGATATATGTCAAAATTAATTTATTATTTTTGACATATATCAGCACATTTATCTCTTTAATTGCAAAAACAATAACCTTAACACCCTATTATTCATACTATATATTGAATAATATTAGGAGGTTATACCTATGGATAAAAACATGTTTGATTGTCGTACAAGCTCAGATGAATTATCTTCATTATTTGAATCTCAAACTTGCCCTCAAAAACCTTGTGTTGACCCAGTAACTAAAGAATTAAGTACTTTATCTGAAGAATTATGTGATATGAGAGTTACTTTAGCAGAAACAAAAGCTAATTTATTATTTCTAACTCAAGTTTTATGTAATTCAGGATGTATAAATGAAACTGAAAAATTCCTTCTATTATCTTTAGATAAGCAAGTTAAAGGTCTAAACTGTCATGTAGCAGATTCTCGTTGTGCAGTTGATCGTCTATATGATTTATTACACTAATTGAAAAATAAAATATTAGTGGATAATAAAAAGTAGTCTAATTTTAATTAGACTACTTTTTGCTATCATAATGCTTCTTTAAATAAAACCTTAGATAATTAAGGCTTTAGGATTACCTTTATGCAGTTATCCAATTTTTCATCAAATATACTATAAGCGTGTTTTCCTTCATCTAAGCTTAATTTATGTGTAATTATATCTGTGGCATCAAACTTACCACTTTTTATTAAATCTAAAATAGGATCTACGTATCTTTGAGCTGGACATTGCCCCATCTTTAAAGTAACATTTCTCGCATAAAAATCACCTAAAGGAAACATATTATATCTTGCTCCATAAACTCCTACAAAGACAACAGTACCACACTTTCTAACTGCTTGAGTAGCAATTTCTATAGCTGATTTTGATCCACCTTGAAGCTTAAACATAGTTTCTACTTTTTCTATATTAGACGCTTTTCCATCCATTCCTACACAATCTAAAACCACATCTGCACCACCATGAGTAATTTCTTTTATATATTCTCCCGTATTATCATGTTCTTCAAAATTTATAACCTCAACACCTTTGTATGAAGCTGCATGTTCTAACCTATAACTTATATGATCTACTGCTATAACTCTTTTAGCTCCTCTAAAAATAGCCCACTTTATTGATAGCAACCCTACAGGACCACAACCTAACACAACAACTGTATCCCCAGGTTTTACTCCTCCAATTTCTGCGCCCCAATATGAAGTAGGTAAAATATCAGTTAAAAATAGCACTTGCTCATCCTCAAGCTCCTCTGGAATAACCTTAGGTCCAACATTAGCATATGGAACTCTTATATATTCTGCTTGCCCTCCTGCATATCCACCATAAGTATTACTATATCCAAATAAACCACCAACCTCGCCATTTGAATTGGAGTTATCACATTGACTATATTGTTCATGTTCACAAAAATAGCAATGCCCACAAGCTACAGGAAACGGGATTATAACTCTATCATTTTTCTTTACTTTTGTTACTCCACTACCTACTTCTTCTACTATTCCCATAGTTTCGTGCCCTAATACAAATCCACTTGGCATATTGGGAATCATTCCATGAATTAGGTGAAGATCTGATCCACAAATGGCTGTTGATGTTACCTTAACAACTATATCGTCTTCCTTTTCAATTTTAGGATCTTCAACTTTTTCAACCTCAACATCTCTTTTTCCTCTATAAACTATTGCTTTCATACGTACCCTCCTTAATCTAACTTGTGCTTATTTTTACCAACTAAGGAATGTATTATGTATGTAAAACAAAAAATGACATATACAAAATGTCCTTTTTACATTATTTCCTCATCCTTAACAGTCCTTGACAAGTAAAGCTACGTTCTCCGCAGTAGTATGCAATACAAATCTCTTCGTTCTTTGGCATACCTTGCATGGAACGTGCTATATACTTCTCTTCGTCCTTAACAGTCCTTGACAAGTAAAGCTACGTTCTCAATATGAGCTGTTTGTGGAAACATATCTACAGGCTGTACTTCAATAGTCTTATATCCTTGTTCCTCTAATATCTTTAAATCTCTGCCTAAAGTACTTGGATCACAAGATACATAAACAACCCTCTCTGGTCTAGTCTTACCAATAGCTTCTAGTAATTTTATATCGCATCCTTTTCTTGGTGGGTCAACAACTATTACATCAGCTTTAATTCCTTTACTAATTAACTCTGGAATAACCTCCTCTGATTTCCCCACAAAAAATTCTGCATTATTTACACTATTTAACTTTGCATTTTCTTTAGCATTAACTATAGCTGGCTCTATTATTTCAACCCCATAAACCATCTTTGCTTTTTGCGATAAAAATAAAGTTATTGTTCCTGTACCACAATATGCATCAAATACAACCTCTTCACCGCTTAAATTTGCAAATTCAAGTGTTTTGTTATATAGCACTTCAGTTTGTATTGGATTGACCTGAAAGAATGATAAAGGAGATATATTAAACTTAAAGTCTCCTATGTAATCCTGAATTGTATCTGACCCATATAAATTTATACACTCTGTACCTAATATTACATTTGTATTCTTACTATTTATATTTAAAACAATACTCTTTATTTCTTTAATATTTTCAATAATTAACCTCTTAAATTCCTCTATATGAGGTATGTCTTTTTTAGTTGTAACTAAAACAACCATAACCTCTTTAGTTTTAAATCCTCTCCTAATCATGATATGTCTTAATATGCCATTAGGATTGAACTCTCCATCTATAGTTACTGGCTCTAAGTTATACTTTTTTATCCATTGCTTTGTTAATGTTGCTACTTTATCAGCTACCTCATCTTGAATTAAACAAGTATCTATATCTATAATATTGTGACTTCTCGGTGCATAAAATCCAACTACAACCTCACCATTTACTTTTCCAATTGGTAGTTGTACTTTATTTCTATATCTATATGGATTAGTATCCATCCCTAAAGGATAACTTACTATATCTTCTGATAAACCACCAATCTTACTTATACAATCTTTAACTCTTTCCCACTTAAAATCTAATTGTTTTTTATAACTCATGTGCTGTATAGAACATCCACCACATCTTTTGTAATATGTACACTTCTCCACTTCTCTCTCTAATGATGGTGCTATTATTTCTTCTATTTTTCCATAAGCATAATTTTTTTTAACTTTAATTATCTTAACTCTAACCTTTTCTTCAGTAAGTGCTCCCGAAATAAATATTGGATAACTATCTATCTTTGCTATCCCTTCTCCTTCATATCCTTGAGCTACTATATCTAAAACATATTCTTTATTCTTTTCAACCACAAAAATCACCTTTCGTTTACCTAATTCCAATAAATTATATCATATAATAATAGCTCAAGTCCTTTATTATTCAACAAATGTTTCACATAAGGTTTCTCTCGGTTCTGAAGCTTTATCTCCTCTTATTGCTATATCCAAAGCTTCGCACTTTCCATTTCCATTGTAAAAACAACGAATAGCATGACACCCTACATTAGGACTCATTTTTATCTCATCATTTGAAGAAAAAATTTGCATAAGCTCTCCCATATAATTAGTATTTGTAACTGCTGCTGTAAATTGTTCACCTATTGAATCTTCTCTAAAGCTACTACAAAATGTTTCTGTGCTAGTATTTGCATCAGTTCCTTCTACTAATATATTTTCTGCTTCACACAAACCTCCTTCATTATGAACACAAGTCCTGGCTGTACAACTTAATCTTGTCATAATAATCTCCTCCAAATAAAATAAATTTCATTTATGCTATAGAATAGTATGCTCTTTTATATAAGAATTTATTTATTTTTTCATATGCTTATCTATAAAACGTTTATTCTATCAGTATTATGGCAAATAGATTTCTTTTAGAATTTATTAAATAAAAATTTATTCATCTACTCATCTTTACTATGCACATTTATTTCTTTATATATTTATATATTGGGGGGCTAATAGTTCATTAGCCAAAAAATCCATTCAACACCGCATTTTTACTATAACTTCTTAAGAACTTATATTTTTTCATATATCTATTCTTTTGCTATGGATAAAATATTGCAACCCCTTTTGTATTGACTATAAGTATACAACCTCCTGCTCATATTCATATTTCTTTACACTTTTATTAAAGAACTAATCTACAAAAATAATACCTTTTTAAAATAAAACAACTAGATTAGAATTTTAATAAGCAAAGATATTAAGAAGATTTATATAAAAATGTTGGGATATTTATTTTGCTCGTTCAGTCGCAAGCTTCAAGTAGACTATATATCAATCGATTTTTTTCGCCCATATACATTTGCAAAGCTTGCCTGTGAAAAATCTCGCATGTACATATATTTTATTTTTATCCTTTAGGAACTAATAAGCTTTAGTAACATCAAAATACTGAAGTTATCCATAATTTAATTGAAGCTATAGTCTCCTAAAAAATAAAAAAAGCACCCTTTCGGGTGCAGATACAGAATCAGTTGCCATTTAATTCCATATTTCAATTATGCCTAACTTCTGCTGATATTATACATTATATCCTAATATATGGATGTCTATTTGTAAACTTTTTGTTAACATTAACTATTTGTATTAAAAAATAATAATACCTTTGATTTATAACTAATTAAAATTTTATGCTTTTCTAGAAGTTAAAAAAATAGAGCATTGATAATTTCAATGCTCTATTTTATATATTATTCTACTACGCTTATCTTCATTAAGTTAGTAGCTCCAACCTTATCAACTGGAACTCCAGCAGCTATAACTACTGTTTCACCCTTATTAACGAATCCATTCTTTTCAGCTATTTCAACTGACTTATCCATCATTTCATCTGTAGATTCTACTCTATCAGCAACTATTGGATATACTCCCCATGAGAATGCTAATGACTTAGCAACCTTTTCACATGGTGTTACAGCAATAATTGGACATTCTGGTCTACATTGAGAAATTCTTCTAGCAGTTGCACCACTTTGAGTTGAAGAAATTATAGCTGATGCTTGTAATTCATTTGCAGCATTACATGCAGCTCTTGAAATAACCCCTCCAATAGCTGGTATATGTTTCTTAGCTTGTGATACAGCTATTTCATAATCTAATTGCTTTTCTGTTTCTGTAGCAATTCTAGACATTGTTTGAACAGCTTCTACTGGGTAAGTACCGTTAGCACTTTCTCCTGATAACATTATAGCATCTGTACCATCTAAAATAGCATTAGCTACGTCTGAAACTTCTGCTCTTGTTGGTCTTGGGTTTCTAATCATTGAATCTAGCATTTGAGTTGCAGTTATTACTGGCTTACCTACTGCATTACACTTTTCAATAATCATCTTTTGAACTGCAGGTACTTTTTCTATTGGAATTTCAACACCTAGGTCTCCTCTAGCAACCATTATTGCATCAGAAACTTCTAAGATTGAATCAATGTTATCTACACCTTCTTGGTTTTCGATCTTTGAACAGATCATGATGTGTTCTCCACCATTTTTGTTTAATAACTCTCTTATTGCAACAACGTCAGCAGCTTTTCTGATGAAAGATGCAGCAATCATTGTTACTCCAATTTCACAACCGAACTTTAAGTCTGCTTCATCTTTAGCAGTTAAAGCTGGTAGCTTAATTGATACTCCAGGAACATTAACTCCCTTATGAGTTCCAACTAATCCAGTATTGTTAACAACACAGTGAACCTTATTTCCTTCTACAGACTTAACAGTTAATCCAACTAAACCATCATCTATAAGAATAGTGTCTCCTGCTTTAACATCGTTAGCTAATCCTGCATAAGTTACTGAGCACTTTGTTGTATCTCCAATAACTTCTTCACCTGCATATATAGTAAAGTCTGTACCTAATTGTAATTCAACTTTGTTTGGTTCAAACTTACCTGTTCTTATTTCAGGTCCTTTTGTATCTAAAATAATAGCAATTTCCTTATTGTACTTCTTAGCTAATTCTTTAACTTTATTAATTCTTCCAGCATGTTCTTCATGATCTCCATGTGAGAAGTTATGTCTTGAAGCATTCATACCTGCTTCTATAATCTTCGATAATACCTCTTCGTTTTCACTAGCTGGTCCTATAGTACATACCATTTTAGTTTTTCTCATGTAAATAACACTCCTCTTTAATATTTTTTCCTCTATTAATATTAAAATATAAAATATTAACTAATTATTTTGATAAGACTTCTGCAATATCGTATAACTTTTCGTCAAACTTTCTTTCTATTGCTAATGCTTCGTCTATATCGTCATCGATTATTTCGTTATTTCTTATACCAATAACTCTTGAAGTCTTCCCTTCCATTAGTACCTCTACAGCTTTCGCACCCATTTTTGATGCTAAAACTCTATCATAAGCACTTGGGCTTCCACCTCTTTGAATATGTCCTAAAATAGTAGCTCTTGTTTCTATTCCAGTAACATCTTCTACTTCTTTTGCTAATTCAAAAGCTCCACCTATTCCTTCTGCTAAAAGTACTAAGTTGTGCATTTTTCCATTAGCTTTTCCTTCAAGAATTGTTCTGCATAATTCATTTTTATCGAAATCTTTTTCTGGAACAACTATAGCTTCTGCTCCTCCTGCAAGTCCTGCATATAATGCAAGGTCTCCACAATGTCTTCCCATTACTTCTACTATTGAAACTCTTTCATGAGAAGTGGATGTATCTCTTATTTTATTTATTGCGTCTAATACTGTGTTTAATGCTGTGTCAAATCCTATTGTATAATCTGTGTAAGCTAAATCGTTGTCTATTGTTCCTGGTAATCCTACTGTTTTTACTCCTAACTTAGATAAAAGCTTGGCTCCTGTAAAAGATCCATCTCCTCCAATTACTACCAAAGCATCTACTCCATAAGCTTGAAGTATCTTAACAGCCTTTTTTCTAACCTCTTCTTGTTTAAACTCTGCACATCTTGCTGTTCTAAGGATTGTACCACCTCTTTGGATTATATCTGATACAGAGGTTCTATTCATGTTGAATAACTCACCATTTATTAACCCTGCATATCCTCTTTGAACTCCCATTACTTCTAATCCGTTAGCTAACGCTGTTCTTACTACGGCTCTTATAGCAGCATTCATGCCTGGTGCATCGCCACCACTTGTTAAAATAGCTATCTTCTTCATATTTGTTCCTCCTTACACACCACCGGGACTACTTAAGTCCCACACATACTAAATTTAACCACATATTAATGACCGTATTTAATTGTACAAAAGTTTTGTCTTTTTATCAATGCAATTAACTCAACTTTTCATACTTAGTTTATAGAATTTTGTCGTTTTATCTAAATTTACAATACTATTATACCCTAGCAAAGCTTAATTTATAAACCTTTTTAAAATATTTCACGATTTGATTTTTGTAATATTTTTCATTTGCATTTTTGTTAATATCACTATAAATTTTCAACATTTAATTATAAATCCACTACTTTTATTATTACTTTTTTAACATTTTATCTTTATATTATACTTTAACATTAAAAAAAAGCCATATTAGCACAAAATTTTAATGCTAATACAGCTTTTTAGACTATCCTTCTATAAGTTTAACATTTTCTTCTCCGAAGTGATTTTTTAAATTTTCTATAACTTCATCATCTTCATTTATCCATTTATCTTTAGATAATCTATAATTTTGCCTTTTTTCTGCATCAAATAAATATATAGGAGTATTTCCCAAGTAATCTCCTATGATATTTTTTATAACATTACTAGCTTCTCTTATTGCCCCTTTATCCTTAACTCTTATATAAAGTTTGTTACCATTAATTTTTTCTAATCCCTCTATGTTTTCACATATAATTTTAGGTAACTCATCTTCCTTTATACTTACTCTACCTTTTAATTTTACTAAGGTATCCTCTTTTATTATATCTCTAAGTCTATCTAGAGCTTTAGGGAACACTATTACTTCTATAGTACCAGTTAAGTCCTCCAACTTTAAGAAAGCCATCATGGTGTTGTTTCTTGTTACTTTTTGATTAACTTCTGTTAGTATACCACCAACTATTACTGTATCATTATCATTAATTATAGGTTCTTCACTAATCATGCTTTCATCTAACTCGGCATTTATACTCTCTAAGAATATTTCATATGATTTTTCTATAGTTTCAATGGTAGTTGATGTCTGTAACTTTAAGCTTTGTTTATATTCATCTAATGGATGACCTGATAAATATAAGCCTGTCATCTCCTTCTCCATCAAAAGAATATGTCTTTTATCAAACTCTTTTATATTTGGAAAAACAATCTTTGGAATATCAATAGCGTCCTCAGCTAAGCCAAAAAGACTCATTTGACCATCAATATTTCTCTTTCTTTCATTAGATGCACCATCCATAACTTTTTCAAATACAGCCAATAGTCTTGATCTAAATACTTTAAATCCATCTAATGCACCTGCTTTAATTAAGCTTTCTATAGCTCTTTTATTAACTGCTGTAAGATCAATTTTATCTATTAAATCTTCTAAGGATGTGAATTTTCCTTTTTCTTTTCTTGATTTAACTATACTTTCTACAACGTTCCACCCTACATTCTTAATAGCTGCTAAGCCAAATCTAATACTATCACCTTTAACAGTAAACTTTGAATAGCTCTCATTTATGTCTGGTGGTAAAACTTGAATTCCTTGACTTTCTGCAAACTTTATATAATTAGATACTTTTTCTGCTGTACCCATAACAGAATTAAGCATGGCTGCTATAGTTTCAACTGGATAATATCTCATTAAATAAGCCGTTTGATATCCTACTACAGCATAAGCAGCAGCATGACTCTTATTAAATGCATAAGATGCAAAATCCATCATTGTATCAAAAATCTTATTACCTGCTTCTTCACTAATTCCATTTCTAACACAGCCTGGAACTTCAACATGACCATTTTCATCTGTTATTCCATATATAAAGTTCTTTCTTTCCTCTTCCATTACCTTATGTTTCTTCTTAGACATGGCTCTTCTAACCATATCACTTCTACCCATAGAATATCCGCCAAGCTTTCTAACTATCTCCATAACTTGTTCTTGATATACCATTACTCCATATGTAACATCTAATATATCTTCAAGTTCTGGCACTATATAATTAACTTTATCAGGATTATTCTTACACTCAACATATCTTGGTATTTCTGACATTGGACCTGGTCTATATAACGAAATTCCCGCAATTATATCCTCTAAACTATCTGGTTTTAATTCCTTCATAAAGGAAGTCATACCTGCTGATTCTAACTGGAATACACCTGCTGTTTTCCCTTCACCAAGCATCTTATAAACTTTTTCATCTTCAAAATTTATTTTATCTAAATCAATATCTACCCCTTGGTTCTCTTTTATCATCTTTACTGCATCATTCATTACAGTTAATGTTCTAAGCCCAAGGAAATCCATTTTTAATAGCCCCAATTCTTCTAAAGTTGTCATACCAAACTGAGTTACTATCATTTCTTCATTCTTTTGTAGTGGTACATATTCAACTAATGGCTTTGATGCAATTACTACACCAGCTGCATGAGTTGAAGAGTGCCTTGGAAGTCCTTCTAAGTCTTTACTAACATCTATAAGAGCTCTTACCCTATCATTAGTGTCATATTCATTCTTAAGCTCTGGGTTTAACTCTAATGCTTTATCTATTGTAATTCCAAGCATAGTAGGAATCATTTTAGATATTTTATCTACTTCTGCATAAGGATAATTCATTGCTCTTCCTACATCTCTTATACATGCTCTTGGTGCCATTGTTCCAAATGTTATAATCTGCGAAACATTATCTACTCCATACTTTTCTACAACATAGTCTATAACTTCTTGTCTTCTTTCATAACAGAAGTCAGAATCTATATCTGGCATACTTACTCTTTCAGGGTTTAAGAATCTTTCAAATAGTAAGCTATATTTTATAGGGTCTATTTTAGTTATCCCAAGAGTATATGCTACTATAGATCCAGCTGCTGATCCTCTTCCTGGACCTGTTGGTATTCCATTTTCATTAGAGAATCTTATAAAATCCCAAACGATTAAGAAATAATCAACATACCCCATTTGTTTAATAATACCAAGCTCATATTCTAATCTATCCACATATTCTTTAGCTTTTTTACTTTTATCCACAATTAAATTAACATCTTGGTAATTTAATTCTTTATTTCTTAAGCTTTCAAATACATCATATCTTTCTATTAAACCTTTATAGCATGTTTCTTTTAAATACTCATATGGATCAGTTCCTTCTGGAAGTGGAAACTTTGGCAACTTAGATTCATGAAATTTGTAATCATAATTACACTCTTCAGCAATCTTTATAGTATTCTCTAAAGCTTCTGGTATGTACGAAAACATATCCCACATTTCTTCTGGGGATTTAAGATAAAATTGATCTGAAGGATATCGTCTTCTATTTTCATCTTCTACTGTTTTACCTGTTTGAATACACATTAATATATCATGTGATTTTGAATCCTTTTGATTTATGTAATGTACATCATTTGTAGCAACTAAAGGTATTCCTGTCTCTTTAGATATTTTTATGTTAGTTTCATTTACTTTTCTCTGTTCATCCATTCCATGATTTTGAAGTTCTAAATAAAACCCCTCTTTAAATATATCCTTATATAGTAATGCAATCTCTTTTGCCTTATCATAATTATCTTTTAATATATTACTTTGTACCTCTCCACCTAAACAAGCACTTAAAGCTATAATCCCCTCACTATGCTTTTTTAGATATTCGTGGTCAACTCTTGGTTTGTAATAAAAACCATCTATAGATGCCTGTGAAACAATCTTCATTAAATTTTGATATCCAACTTCATTCTTCACAAGAAGTACTAAATGGTTAGTTGAATTTTCTTTATCCACTTGCTTTATATACATTGATTTGCTTGCAACATATACTTCACATCCTAGGATAGGCTTTATACCTTGATCTACAGCTTGCTTATAGAATTCCACACAACCATACATAACTCCATGGTCGGTGATAGCTATGCTATCCATGCCCAATTCCTTAGCTCGCTTTATAATTTTAGAAACCTTTCCCGAACCATCTAATAAACTATATTCCGTATGAAGATGAAGGTGGCAGAATTTCTTTTCCCCCACACTTTCACTTCCTTTCTATTCACTAGCTCTTAATTCTTCAGCTATTTTTTCAATTTTTCTTAATCTATGATTTACTCCTGACTTTCCAACTGGTGGATCTAACATTTCTCCAAGTTCTTTTAAAGATTCATCAGGATAATTTAGTCTTAATTCTGCAATTTCCCTTAAATTCTTAGGAAGTCTTTGTAAACCTATTTGTGATTGAATAAGTTTTATACTTTCCACTTGCCTTACAGCTGCATTAACTGTCTTAGATAAATTAGCAGTTTCACAATTAACCAATCTATTTACGTTATTTCTCATTTCCTTCATTATTCTTATATTTTCAAGTTCTAGAAGACAAGAATGAGCCCCAATTATATTAAGTAAATCTACAATTTGCTCCCCTTCTTTTATATAAATGATATAAGAATTTTTTCTTTGGATAACTTTTGAATTTAATCCATAACTATTTATAAGTTTTGACAAGTCTACTGCATATTCTTCGCTATGAGTTACAAATTCTAGATGATATGTCTTCTCTGGATTGCTTATACTACCACCGCCAATAAAAGCACCTCTTATATAAGCTCTTCTTTCTTCATCATCCTTTACCATTTCATCCTCTATCCTATAGTTAATACTCATAACGCCATCAATTTCTCGTAATATACCCGTTTCCTTAAGAAGATTTCTCACACCCATCTCTTCATCAATAACAACCATATATATATTATTCTTTTTTAGAGAATTACTCTTTTTAACCATTAACTTAGAATGTATATTAAAATTATCTTTTAATAATGTAAATATTAATCTCGCACTCCCAGGATTCTCTGTAGTTATTCTAAATGTTATACCTTTTCCACTAAATCCTATAGTTCCACTTACCTTCATAATTGCAGATATTTGTGCTAATGCTTCAGACTTCGTTATATCTACATATCTACAAATTTCTCCTTTTACTTTTGATGAAAATGACATATGGTATTTCTCCTTTTATCTAAAAAACTATTATTTTATAATATTTAATTATAACATAAATTAATACTATAAACGACATAAGAAAAGAACTACCTTTACTTGGTAGTTCTTACAATCCAATGTCCTTATTAATTTTTTCTCTATCCTTAATTCTTTGTGATAAATACATATACTCAATAATTTTCTTTCTATCATACAATAACTTTTTCTCCATTATTGTATCAGCTAAAATCTCTGCAAGCTTATCTGCATTATGCTTAACAGTTCCATTTTTTATTTTTATTAAATCATCACAAATAACTTCTACACTTAAATCTTTTAATTTATCTATATCTAACTTAGCCAATGTAGAACCTTCTTCTAAATATCTACTTTTTATTTCTTCAGATATTTCTCCACTGTTAGCTATTACATAATCAACGATCTCTTTACCACCATATTTTTTTATTATTTTAACATGATCAGATACATCAAAATTATCTGTTTCTCCTGGTTGAGTCATTATATTTGAAACATATATTTTTATAGCATCACTCTTTCTTACACTATTGCTAATCTTTTTTACTAAAAGGTTAGGAATTATACTAGTATATAAGCTTCCAGGACCTATTACAATTGCATCTGCTTCTTTTATAGCATCTAAAGCGTCCTTTAAAGGCTCTGCATTTTCTGGATTTATCATAAGCTTTTTTATTTTAGACTTTTGATTTAATGCCTCAACAGGAATTTGTGATTCTCCTATAACCTTATTTCCATTTTCAAGTATTGCTTCAAGTTGCATATCGTCTAAAGTTACAGGTAAAACTTTTCCTGTAACCGCTAATACCGAACTCATCTTTTGAACTGCATCTTCAAAATTATCTGATATACCATCCATAGCAGCTAAAAATAAATTACCAAAGCTTTGTCCTTTCAAGGTTCCATCTTTAAATCTATATTGCAATAAATCTTCCATAAGAGGTTCTGTATCTGCTAATGCTAATATACAGTTTCTTATATCTCCTGGTGGTAGAATTCCCAAGTCTTCTCTTAATGTTCCCGAGCCTCCCCCATCATCTCCTACAGTAACAATGGCCGTAATATTAGATGTATAATACTTAAGTCCTCTTAACATTGTAGACAAACCAGTTCCTCCACCAATTACTACAATTTTAGGACCCCTTACAAGTAATCTTTTTTCATAAATCATACTTTCAATTTTTTTACTGTCTAATGAAACTTTAATATACCCTTTATTAACAAGTACAATTATTGACTTCATTGCCTCTGTAACCGAAATATATATTACAAATAAACCTGATAAGTTTAAAAATATATAAAACATTTTATAGTAAAAATCATAAAGTCTCTTTGTAACTAATTCTGTAAAACCAAAGGCTATTAATAATATACCAAATACCCCAAATACAACCCATCTCTTAACCTTAATTCCAGGCTTTAACCAGTCTGAAAACCTCATAGTTTCTTTACTCCTTTATGTAGGTCTTCACTGATATCTCTATGTTCTATTCTTGAGTCAAAGCTATCATTAAGTAATTGTTCATGTATTGCATTAGCTATTGCAACTGAACGATGTCTTCCACCTGTACATCCAATAGATACTATAAGCTGTCTTTTCCCCTCTTTTATATAATTAGGTATTAAAAATCTTAACATATCTTCTAATTTTTCAATAAAGCCTTGGGTTTCTTTTTGATCTAACACATATTTTTTTACTGGTTCATCACTACCAGAATACTTCTTTAATTCTGGTATATAGAATGGATTGGGAATAAACCTAACATCAAACACCAAGTCAGAATCTACAGGAATACCATATTTAAAACCAAAGCTTAATATAGTTATAGATAACTGCTTCTCTGGTGATTTAACATCTCCATAATACTCATTTATCTTTTCTCTTAAATCTCTTATAGCGTATTTTGAAGTATCTATTATAATATCTGCTCTATCTTTTACTTCCCTTAACTTATTTCGTTCTTCACTAATACCTGTTAATACTCTTCCTTGCGGTGCTAGAGGATGGCTTCTTCTAGCTTCTTTAAATCTTTTCACTAGAATTTCATCAGAAGCATCTAGAAATAATATTTCGTATTTAAACTCACTAGATTTTAAATACATTAATGATTCAAATAAATCATCAAAGAATACGCCTCCTCTTATATCTATAACCAAAGCCACCTTTTCAATATTACCAGAGTTACATGCTTCTGCAAATTTAGGAATAAGCCTTGGTGGTAAATTGTCTACACAAAAATAGCCCATATCTTCTAAGCTTTTAGTAGCTTCAGTTTTTCCTGCTCCTGATAATCCTGTAACTATTACAAATCTCATACTTTACCTCCTACTAAACCTTACTATTTACACCTATTATATCACACATCAAATGGTATTAACCTATAATAACTGCACAAAACATTTATTTAACAAAAGGTGTATTAGAATGAGAAAGTCATTCCAATACACCTTTCAAAAAGAAGATTTCACCTACTTAAATTTCTTTTCGTAAACATTGTAAGCTATCACTGCTAACGCAGAGCAACCAATTAGTATTGCACTTAAACAACCTACTGTCATAGCCAATCCTCCTACTTAATGTTAAGATAGGCCCCTTTAATGTATCAACTATATATTAAAGGAGGTGCTCTATAGATTTATAACATTCTAGATTGACCACAAATGAAATCTTCCTTATTCATTTTACTTTTATATACTTAATAATAGAACTCTTTAATTAATACTCTTTTCTTTTTATCTTCTCATCTATACTAGAATTTAAACTACTCCATCTTGTTGAAGCAATTATAATTAATATTAATCCTATAAATGAGCCAACTCTTCCTGCAAAATAAATAAGACCTGCACAAACAAAACATGCTATTGCCAATAAAATCATCCCATTACCAAAATCACTTGCCACCTTATCCCTATTTTTTATCTTTCTTAACCTTTCTTCATTAATAGAAGAAATAGAATCTATTTTCTTAGATACCTTAATTCTCAATCCAAACATTAATAAACCTAACCCTATAATTGCAAATATAATAACACCAATCATTTATATCTCCCCTTCCTTTATTTAACTATTATATCACTTGCATTTAATCATTTAAATAAAAAAGGTGGGAGATATTTATTTTCCTTGTTCTATCCTAAGGTCCAAGTCACATTAAAACAAATATCTCCCACTAATACTAAATGTAAAGAAATAAAGAGAGCCTATCCAAAGGCTCCCTTTATCTATATTTCCCTCTATTTGTCTTCTCCAATTATTCTTACTTCAGTATGAAGTTCCACTCCAAATTGCTTTTTAACTTCATTTTGAACATGGGCTATTAAATTTAATACATCTTCTGCTGTTGCACCATCTTTATTGATAACAAAACCAGAATGTTTTTCAGATACAGCAGCTCCTCCTAGTGATGCTCCCTTTAATCCTGCATCTTGAATAAGTTTACCTGCAAAATATCCCTCTGGTCTCTTAAACGTACTACCTGCTGATGGATATTCTAAAGGCTGTTTAGACTCTCTTTTTTCTGTAAGTTCATTAACTCTTTCTCGTATCTTTTCTTTATCTCCCTTAGTCAACTCAAAAGTTGCACTTATTACTACTAAATTATCCTTCATAACTTTAGATGTTCTATATCCTAGTTCAAGTTCTTCTTTAGATAATACCTTTATGTTTCCATCCCTATCTAACACTTCAGCTTCTTTTATTACATTCTTAATTTCACCATCATAAGCTCCAGCATTCATAAATACAGCACCACCTACAGAACCAGGGATACCACATGCAAATTCAAATCCTGTCAAAGAATTTTCTACTGCCTTCTTAGATACATCTTCTAAAAGAGTACCACTACTAGCCTTTATTATATTACCATTTACTTCTATAGATAATAAATTGCTTAATTTTATAACTACTCCTCTAATTCCACCATCTTTAACTAACAAGTTAGAACCATTTCCTATTATAAAATAAGGAATATTTTCGTTCTTACATATTTTTAAAGTTTCCACTACTTGGCTTACCTTTGATGGAATCAATAATATATCCACTGGTCCACCAACCTTAAAATGAATATGATTGCTCATATTTTCATCTATCTTTATCTCAGAATCATCATATATCTTCTTAAAACTATCTATATACTTTAAATATTGATTCATACTACGCTCCTTAAAAGTATTCTCAAAAATAATCTTTAAATAGTATAAAATAATATCAACTATTTAACAAGTTACAACTTCTTAACCTTATATTTTTTTATTATATCATATTAAGTATAAAATGTTACTTCTGATTGAAATAAGAATATATACTTTCAGCAGTTCTTCTATCTATTGTTGGCGTTTCTAATAATTCTTCTATAGTTGCTTTCTTTATATTATCCACGTTTCCAAACTTAGTTAGCAAGGCAATTCTTCTCTTCTCCCCAACATTAGGTATATCTTCTAATACTGAATGTAATGTTCTTTTATCTCTTAATGTTCTATGATATGTAATAGCAAACCTATGGACCTCATCTTGTATCCTTCTAATTAGTTGCATCAAATTAGAATTTCTATTTATTATAATTTCTTTATTATTATATATAATACCTCTTGTTTGGTGTTTATCATCCTTAACTAACCCACAAACATTTATATCTATATTTAATTCATTTAATACCTCTAATGCAACATTAACTTGACCTTTTCCACCATCCATCATAATCAAATCTGGAAAACTAGAAAACTTTCCCTTAGAAAAATCCAAATTTCTTTCTTGAATTTCCCTTATCTCCCTTAAACCATGCTCAAACCTTCTTGTTAATATTTCCCTCATACTATTATAATCATTAGCACCTTTTACAGTTTTTATTCTAAACTTTCTATAATCACTGCTTTTTGCTTTACCTTCTTCAAACACTATCATAGTTCCTACAGAATCTACACCTTGTATATTTGATATATCATATGCTTCAATTCTAAAAGGAGGTTCTTCTAAATTTAAAACTTCTTGAAGTTCACCTACAGAAACTCTATTAATTTCTTTCTCTTTTAATATTTTATCTTTGAATTGCTCCAAGGTTAGTTTCGCATTATCCCTAACCATTTGTAATAAATCTTTCTTTTCACCTTTTTGTGGTACCTTTATCCAAACCTTAGATTCTCTTTTTATAGTTAAAAATTCTTCTAATAGCTCTAAATCCTCTACTACAGGGACATAAATATTTTTAGCAATTTTTCCTGCTCCAGAATAAAAATTAATTATAAACTGACTTATTATTGTCTCATCACTTTCATCAGCTGTATTTTCTAACATAAAATGTTCTCTGCCAGTTATCTTACCATCTCTAAGGAAGAATACTTGAACACATGTGTCTTTTTCATCTTTATATAAATTAATGAAATCTTCATCCCCCTCAGTAACCCTAAACATTTTTTGCTTTTCAACTAAATTTTCAATAGCTAAAATTTTATCTCTAAGAGATGCAGCCTTCTCAAACTTCAGCTCCATAGATGCTTCTTGCATTTCATCTTTTAACTTCTTAAGTATACTTTTATCTTTACCATTTAAAATATCTAAAACTTCATCAATTATTTTATTATAATCCTCTTTTGATATATATCCACCACATGGTGACATACATCTTTTTATGTGATAATTCAAACAAGGCCTTGTAGGAGCCTCTCCTTCAACAATATTCTTCTTACAGGTTCTTATAGGAAATATCTTTCTAATTAGGTTAATGGTCTCATATACTGCAGTTACATTTGTATAAGGCCCAAAATATTTATTTCCATCTCTCACAAAGTTTCTCGTAACAAACACCCTAGGAAAATCTTCATTCGTTGTAATCTTTATAAATGGATAAAACTTGTCATCTTTAAGTGCTATGTTATATTTAGGACTATACTTCTTTATTAGATTGCACTCTAATATTAAGGCTTCCATCTCTGTATCTGTTACTATATATTCAAACTCAGCTATGTTTTTTACCATAGATCGAACTTTTTCTGAGTGATTTTTTGAATTTTGAAAATATTGTCTTACCCTATTTTTAAGTATCTTAGCCTTACCAACATATATAACTTCTCCTAAGCTATTTTTCATTAAATATACACCTGGCTTATCAGGCAAAACTTTTAGTTGATATTCAAAATCAAATATTTTAACCACCTCCTAAATTTATTCTAACTCTTTTTATATTAGTGTTCTACATATTATTATTTATAACATTTATTTTATCTATAGCTTATTAATTTTTTAATATGAAAATATAATAAAATTAAAATTGTATATTTTCCTAGTATAAATAAAAAGAAGAAGATTAATTCTATAATCTTCTCCTCATAATTACTATTTTAATGCTGCTTTCATTACTGCCCCTGCAATTGGTGCAGCTGCTTCTGAACCATATCCTCCATTTTCAACTATAACAGCTACCGCTATTTTAGGATTATCTGCTGGTGCAAAACCTATAAACCAAGCATGAGGCTTTTGTAAATTACCATTACTATCTCTTTGATCAGCTGTTCCAGTTTTACCTGCTGCATTAATACCACTAAAATATGACCTATTTCCAAAGTTATTTTTAACCATATTAACCATATAGTCTTTTATTGTCCTTGCATCACTAGTAGGAAGTACCTGACCATACTTTTTATCTCCATACTTCTTTACTACATTCATATTTAAGTCTACTACTTGATTAACAAGCTTAGGTTCCATCATTACCCCATCATTAGCTATAGTACTTGCTACTAGAGCCATCTGTATTGGAGTTGAAACAATACTACTTTGACCTATACCTGATTGCGCTATCATACCTACTTCATAATTTTCTAGAGTAGGAAATTCACTTTTTGAAATTGAGAACCCTGTAGAAGGAATATCTTTATTAAATCCAAAATCTTCTGCTGTTTGTTTTAGAGTTTTATTTCCTAACTCTTGTGCTAAAGTCCCAAACACTACATTACTAGAAACTTGGAAAGCTTTTTTTAAATCAATATTTCCATAAACTTTATTTTGACTGTTAGATAAAGATTGACCACCACCAAGCTCTATCTTTCCTTTATCTTCAAAAATTCTTTTTGTTATTCCATCAATATTTTCAAGGGCACTAGCTGTTGTTATAACCTTAAAAGTAGATCCAGGTGGATATTTACCTGAAGTAGCCCTATTTATAAGTGGGCTTCCTAAATCCTCTCCAGCATTAATTTTATTCATTACTGTTTCTAAATCGTTAGGATTATATGTTGGTTTTGATACCATTGCTAGTACTTCTCCAGTATTAGGATCTAAAGCAACTACAGCCCCTTTTCTATTTCCTAACGCATCGTAGGCAGCCTTTTGAACGTCATAATCTAATGTTGTTATAACTCCATTACCTACTTTATTTTCCTCTTTACTTCTATCTTTAAATGCTTCTTTTAATGATTCAAAACTTAAATCCTTAAAGAAATTTCTTAATCCAACTTGCACACTACTATATGTAGTTAGCTCTGTATCAAAAGTTTTTTCTAAACCTGATAAATCATACTTTTGACTGGCATAACCTAATGCGTGTACATATAAATCTCCGTATACATATTCTCTAGATTGAGTTAAAGTCCCTGTTCTTTCACTCTTAGTTAGTGCATTTTTATCTCTATCGTATATAGTTCCTCTAACAACTTCATTTCTCTTTGCCCATAATCTTTTATTTCCAGCATCAGCTGCTATATCAGGCGCCTTAAATGTTTGAAAATACGCTATATATGATATTAGAGCTACAAAGAAGAATAAAAATATTATCATTACTTTTTTTACACTATCTTTAAAATCATTCATCTTTAGCCCTCCTCTGAAACCTTTTGTAATAAACCTAAGGTAAAGAACATAGTTACCATAGAACTACCACCATAACTTACAAAAGGTAATGTTATACCTGTTAAAGGAATAACTGCAAATATACCGCCTACAATTACTAAAGCTTGACATGCAATCATTATACTAAATCCAACAGCAACTAATTGGGAAAATTTATCATCCGTTACAAATGCTATTCTTATCGCTCTATAAAACAGCAAGAAAAATATTATCAATATTCCTATTCCAAATATTATTCCAAACTCCTCACATATTGCTGCAAAGATATAATCACTTTCCTTTACAGGAACAAATCCTGGATATCCTTGTCCTAAGCCAGAACCAAGCATACCTCCAGAAGATATTGAATATAATCCTTGAGTTACTTGATAATATCCATATCCATTAGGATCTGCCCAAGGATTTCTCCATATATCAACTCTTGTTCTTACATGTGGGAACAGCTTATATGCTATACTTGACCCTAATGCAAAAAGACCAAGACATGTAAAGGCATACTTTTTCTTTGATGTAGCGATATACAATACTGATACTGATATTCCAAAGAATATTAATGCTGATCCTAAATCTCTCTGTAAAACTAAGCATCCTAAGAAAATCATTACTACTATAGCAGGCTGAATAAGCTGCTTAATATGTTCAAATCCCTTTTTCGTATTATCAAAATCCTTCAAAACTGATGCCAGATATATTACTAAAAATATCTTTCCAAACTCTGAAGGCTGAAATCCAAATTGCCCTAAGAATACCCAGTTTTTTGCTCCATTTAATTCTTTTCCCAATAATAAGGCCATAGGTGCAAAAATAAGAGTTGCTACTAGGTATATAGTTTTATATTTTGCAAAGCTCCTAATATTAGGTACAATTACAACTGTCAAAATATACACAATAATACCAACTATAAACCAAACTATTTGTTTTATAGCCAGTGATGTTTCTAGTCTATATAACATGGCTATTCCGATTACAGACAAAATTCCTGCAAAAATCAATAAAAATTTATCTCCATCTGGATAAAATCTTCTTATAACAAAATGTGAATATCCTATAACTAAACACAATGCTCCACCAATTATAAGTGCTTTTTTATCTATAGGATCAGATAATATAGCTAGATTACTAAAAAGGCCTATACATAAAATATAAGTAAGTATAAGTAACTTTCTTTCATCCTTTCGCATTTTCATATAATCACCTCTAACTCTTCCAGTTAACCTAATACCTTAAGCTTAGTTGTTCCTATTGTAACTATATCTTTGCTAAATAATTTGACCCTTCCATTAATTTTCTTATCATTAACGAAAGTTCCATTTGTACTATTTAAATCTTCAATTAACAACACATTGTTCTTAACAATTAGCTTTGCATGATTACCTGATACATGTAAATCTTGCAATATAATAGAGTTATCCTCTTTTCTCCCTATAGTTATAATACCTTTAACTGGAATTACTGAACCCTTCTTTAAGTTTCCTTCTTCACTAATTTCTATTACTTCCAACCCATGATTTTTCCTAGATTCTGAAGGTCTTCTTCTTCCGCCACCTTTAACATCTTTATACATTATCTTTAATGCTGAGTATATTAAAGAATATAATAAAATTATAAAAAAGATTCCAAATACTATGGCAGATAATTTCGTAAAATTCATAACTTCACCTCGAAAACTTTTCATATATAAGTAGATTATACAACAAAAGTTATATAAAACCATAATATTTATACTTAACTAAGAATAATTTAAGATTTATATCATCCTCTTTAGATACTTACCTGTATAGGATTCTTCACATTTAGCAACCTTTTCTGGAGTACCTTGAACAATTAAAGTACCTCCCTTATCTCCACCCTCTGGTCCCAAATCAATAATATAATCTGCACACTTAATCATATCTAAATTATGCTCTATAACTACAACTGTATTTCCTGCATCTACCAATCTTTGTAATATTTCAACTAATCGGCTTACATCATCTATATGTAAACCTGTTGTAGGCTCATCTAGTATATATAATGTTTTTCCTGTACTTCTTTTAGATAATTCATATGCTAACTTTATTCTTTGTGCTTCTCCTCCAGATAATTGGGTAGATGGTTGACCCAATCTTACATACCCTAGTCCTACGTCATATAATGTTTGTAACTTATTCTTTATCCTTGGTAAATTTTCAAAAAACTCTAGTCCTTCTTCCACTGTCATATTTAATATATCATCAATATTCTTACCTTTATATTTTACTTCTAAAGTTTCTCTATTATACCTCTTACCTTTACATACTTCACAAGGTACATATACATCTGATAAGAACTGCATTTCTATTTTTATTATTCCATCACCTGAACAAGCTTCACATCTTCCCCCCTTTACATTGAAAGAAAATCTACCTGGCTTATATCCTCTCATTTTTGCTTCAGTAGTATTAGCAAACAATTCTCTTATTATATCAAAAGTTCCTGTATATGTAGCAGGATTTGATCTTGGAGTCCTTCCTATAGGGCTTTGGTCTATATCAATAATTTTATCAATATTTTCATATCCCGTAATTTCTTTATGTGAGCCTACTGGATTTTTGCTTCTATTTACAATCTTATTTAATCCTTTATATAAGATTTCATTAACTAATGTACTCTTCCCTGATCCAGAAACCCCTGTAATCATTGTTAAAGTTCCTAACGGTATTGAAACATTTATATTTTTTAAATTATTTTCTTTTGCTCCTTTAATGGTAATCTTATTGCCATTTCCTTTTCTTCTTACCTTAGGAACATCTATTTTTTTCTTCCCACTCAAATATTGACCAGTAATTGATTTTTCATTATTTACTATCTCATCAAATGTTCCAGCTGCAACAATTTCCCCACCATGTTCACCAGCTCTTGGTCCAATATCTACAATATAATCTGCTTCTCTCATTGTATCTTCATCATGTTCTACAACTATAACAGTATTACCTACATCCCTTAAGTTTTTCAATGTAGCTATTAATTTATCATTATCTCTTTGATGAAGACCTATACTTGGTTCATCTAAAATATAAAGAACTCCCATTAAAGATGATCCTATTTGTGTTGCTAACCTGATTCTTTGTGATTCTCCTCCTGATAAAGTACCTGAATTTCTTGATAAATTTAAATAATCTAATCCTACATCTATTAGGAAATTTAATCTACTTCTTATTTCCTTTAATATTTGCTCACTAATAATTTTATTTTTCTCTGAGAATTCTATTCCATCTAAAAACTCTAATTCTTCTCTAATTGGCATACTTGTAAATTCATAAATATTTTTCCCACCAACCTTAACGGATAAGGCCTCTTTTTTCAACCTTGCTCCACTACACTTTGGACAATGATTATCGCTCATATATTGTTCGATTTCATTTTTCATCATATCTGAATTTGTTTCACTATATCTTTTAGTTAAATTATTGATTTCTCCTGGATATGAATAATTATATTCAGCAGTAACCCCTTCCTTTGTATAAGTAACATTAAGTTTCTTTCCCTTAGTACCATAAAGAATTACATCTACTATTTCCTTAGGTAAATCCTTTATTGGAGTATTAAGTGAAAAATCATATTCCTTACTTAAAGCTTGAAGTATTGCATAAGTCCAAGAGTCATCTTTTAACCTTCCAGCTCCCCAGCTTGAAATTGCCCCCTCCATAAGACTTAGACTTTTATCTGGTATTACTAAATCTGGATCTATTTCATATAGAGTTCCTAGACCATCACAATAATCACATTTACCAAATGGTGAATTAAAAGAAAATAATCTAGGAGCTAGTTCATCTATACTTATTCCACAATCAGGACAAGCAAATTTTTCACTAAATAATATATCATCATCTCCTATAACACTTACAAGTGCTAATCCTTCTCCTAGCTTTAAGGCTGTTTCTAAAGAATCTGTAAGCCTTCCCTCTATTCCATCCTTTATAATTATTCTATCTACTACTGCTTCTATATTATGCTTTATATTCTTCTCTAACTTTATTTCATCTTCTGATAAATCGTATATCTCTCCGTCTATTCTTGCTCTGACAAAACCATTTTTCTTTATTGTTTCTATTACTTTTTCATGATTCCCTTTTCTACCTCTTATAAGTGGAGATAATATTAAAATCTTAGTTCTATCCCCAAGAGACATTACTTTATCAACAATTTGGTCAACAGATTGTTGACTTATCTCTTTACCACACTTTGGACAATATGGTGTTCCAACTCTTGCATATAATAATCTTAAGTAATCATATATTTCTGTTATTGTACCAACTGTAGACCTAGGATTCTTACTTGTAGTCTTTTGATCTATTGATATAGCTGGTGATAATCCTTCTATATAATCAACATCAGGCTTATTCATCTGACCTAAGAATTGTCTTGCATAAGCAGATAGTGACTCTACATACCTTCTTTGCCCTTCTGCATACAATGTATCAAAAGCTAAAGATGATTTTCCAGAACCTGATAGCCCTGTAAATACCACTAACTTATCTCTTGGAATTTCTAAATCAACATTTTTAAGATTATGTACTCTAGCTCCCTTAATTACTATTTTATCTATCATACTCTTGTCCCCTCTTCATTTTATATATATATTCTGTCCATATTAAACTTAACCAATCTGCGAACGTAAGTTCCTATTATTGTATTTTAAACTTTATATTTATTCTTGTCAATTATTGAGAAGAATATGAAAAAAACATAATAAAATCATTTTTTCTAAGCTGTTTATACTTTCCTATACATTAAAAAAATGCTATGACACCTGTCATAGCATTAATACTACTTTGCAATTTTGCCATGTATATTTATAGTAACATTCTCATCTTTATCATTTCTCAATAATAATATATTTTCTTCATAATCATCACCATATAAATCTGTATTATTAATATAATATCTGTCATCTAATTCTAATAATAACTTTCCCTTTTGTGAATATACTTTTGTATTGGTATTATCACTTTTAGACAGTATTATAAAATCCCCATAAAACTGAACTATTACTTCATTTAAATCTTCAATTTTATTCCCCATCTTACCTACTAAATATTCATGCTCGTTACTACTTAATACATTTATTTCTCCGTACCACTCATTTACATCGGTATATCCTAACTCAGTATAATTAGCTATTATATTTCCTTTATTATCAATACAGACTATTTCATACTTACTTCCATTGTATATCTCCCCATAACTTATTCCATTGATAACCTTATTAACGAAATCTACTTCTGCTTCAAAAACTATATTTCCCTCATAATCCATAAATCCACATTTATTATTTCCGCTACGGAATATTACTCCATCTTTTTGATACCTTATAATATCTCTTTCATCAATAGGTAAGTTTATCTTTTTACCTGTGTTATCAATCAAATAATAATTTTCATCATCACTACACAAGAAATATTTATTTTCATAGGACCTTATATAGTCAAATCCACTGTTAACTAGCTTTTTACCATTCTTCCCAATAAGATAATAATTATCTTTATCTTTAACAATAGCTACTCCATTAATAAAATCCTCACAGTACTCATATTTAGCTTTAACTAATATATTGCCTCTAGCATCAATGTATCCGTACTTATTTCTTTTCTTATAAGTTGCTATGCCATCAACAAAATTGCTAACATAAATATCTTCATCTATTTCACATATTTTTTCCCCATCATAGTCAATTAAAACACTTTTACCATTTTCTTCAGCCATAGCATAACCACCACAAAATGGTCTAGCATAATAATAGGCATTATCAAATATGTAATTTCCATCCTTTGAAATGTACCTATATCTATTATCCTTTTCTACTAATCCTATACCTTCGCTAAAAATTGTAGCATTATCAAATTTAGCTTCTATAACTACATTCATGTTTTCATCTACATATCCCCATTTTTTATTCTCTGCTTGATATGGATAGTACTTAACATCCTCATACTTTAAAACTACTTCTTCAATCTCTACATATACTTCTTCTTCCTCCTCTTCTTCACTAGAGAACCAACTTAAAATTTTATTAAAATCAGGTAAAGATATGCTACTATCTTTTGATAACCTAATTCCTATTGTAGTAAATACCCCAATTATAGAAATTATTAATACTACAATAATAGAAAACACTATAACTTCATTTTTCCTTTTCAAAAGCCCCTTCTCCTCTTACCACCTTATTATTTTTTTAATTGCTCTATCATATCCCTCAATTGAGCAGCTCTTTCAAATTGTAAGTTCTTAGCTGCATCCATCATTTCTTCTGTATACTTTTTAATAAGCTTTTCTTTTTCCTTTTTACTCATTTTTTCTTCAGCTTTATATTCAACTGCTTCTTCAGCAACTTTTGTGGCTTCTATTACATCTCTTACTTCCTTTAATATTGTCTTTGGCGTTATTCCATGTTCCTCATTATATTGTTCTTGTATTTCTCTTCTTCTATTAGTTTCCTTTATAGCTCTATCCATAGATCTAGTAATATTATCTGCATACATTATTACCTTACTTTCAGAATTTCTAGCTGCCCTTCCTATTGTTTGTATCAATGATGTTTCAGATCTTAAGAACCCTTCTTTGTCAGCATCCAAGATAGCTACTAATGCTACTTCTGGAATATCTAACCCTTCTCTTAAAAGATTTATACCTACTAAAACATCATATTCACCTAACCTAAGTTCCCTTATTATTTTCATTCTTTCTATTGTTTCAATATCAGAATGCATGTATGTTGTTTTTATTCCTAACTCTGTTAGATACTTAGTTAAATCTTCTGCCATCCTCTTAGTTAAAGTAGTTATTAAAGTTCTAAATCCTTTTTCTGTAGTCTTCTTAATTTCAGCATACAAATCATCAATCTGACCTTTTATTGGCCTTATAATTATTTCAGGATCTATCAATCCTGTTGGTCTAATTATTTGTTCTGCTATAACAGATGAATTATCTAACTCATATTGGCTTGGTGTAGCACTTACATAAACAACCTGATTTATTTTCTTTTCAAATTCTGGAAACTGAAGAGGCCTATTATCATATGCACAAGGTAACCTAAATCCATAATCCACCAAGGTATTTTTTCTTGATCTATCTCCAGCATACATTGCCCTTACTTGAGGTAGGGTTACATGACTTTCATCAATAAACATTAGATAGTCATCTGGGAAATAATCTAGTAATGTTTTAGGTGGAGTCCCAGGATCCCTTGAGTCTAATATTCTTGAATAATTTTCTATTCCACTGCAATATCCCATTTCTCTCATCATTTCTATATCAAAATTTGTTCTTTGTCTTAATCTTTGTGCTTCCAATAATTTATCTTGAGCATTCAACTCCCTTAATCTTTCTTCAAGTTCATCCTCAATTCTACTAATTGCTTTTTCTAATGTTTCCTGTGATGTAGCAAAGTGCGACGCAGGGAATATAGCAACATGCTCCCTATCACCAAGTATATTTCCTGTAAGCACATCAAATTCACGTATTCTATCAATTTCTTCACCAAAAAATTCTACTCTTATTCCTTTATTAGAAGAAGAAGCCGGAATTATATCTAAAGAATCCCCTCTAACTCTAAATGTTCCTCTCTTAAAATCTATATCATTTCTTTCATACTGTATATCTATTAATCTTCTTACTATTTCATCCCTATCTTTTTCCATTCCTGTTCTTAAACTTACAGTTAATTTCTTGTATTCATCTGGATTACCAAGTCCATAAATACAGGACACTGAGGCAACTATAATTACATCCCTTCTCTCAAATAAAGCAGATGTAGCAGAGTGCCTTAACTTGTCTATCTCATCATTAATTGACGCATCTTTCTCTATAAATGTATCTGTTTGAGGAACATAAGCTTCTGGTTGATAGTAATCATAATATGATACAAAATATTCAACTATATTATCAGGAAAAAATTCTTTAAATTCTGAACATAGTTGAGCCGCCAAAGTCTTATTATGGGCCAGTATTATTGTAGGTCTTTGAAGTCTTTCAATAATATTTGCCATAGTAAAAGTTTTCCCTGATCCTGTTACCCCCAGTAATGTCTGCCCTTTATGATTTTCTTTTAATGATTCTACTAATGTGTCTATGGCTTGAGGTTGATCACCGGTTGGTTTAAATTTCGAATGTATTTTAAAACTATTCATCATTAATCTCCTATCTCGAACTTATATTCGTATTATTATTTTACTTTTTTTGTATATTATAGTCAATAATATTAGTACTTAAAGCCCTTTTTATTCAAAAAAGTGGAATAGATATTTATTTTGCTTGTTCCGTCGCAAGCTCCAGGTCACAGAAAAGTAAATATCTATTCCCCTCCTACTTAAGGTAAGGAAAATATAAAATTATTATCCTTAAATTTATATTTTCCTAGATGTTAAAAAGGATATAAAATGAATTTATATCATTTTATATCCTTTCTCTTTTCTTTTATTTTCTCTAATACTTCAGAAAACTTCTTATCTTCAAAAGCCACAACTTTATCACTTTGCACCACTTTAGGTACTAAAACAGCACCTAAGTTATTATTTCTTTGTGGTTTTAATGTAATCTCTTTTCCATTACCATTCATATCTAAAATTTTTACATTTATATCATATATACTACTTCTAACCATCTTATATATTTCCGTTACATCATCTATACTCTGATCATTAAGAGATACAATTTTATCCCCAACTCGTATCCCAGCCTCATAGGCTATAGAATAAGGAACTACTTCTAATACAGATATACCATCTTCATCACTAACAAATATAGCTTCTCTTTTTTCTTCCATCTTCTTTTGCAACATTAACATTCCTTCATGAGCTAAAGGAGCAAAAATTAACACTACAACCTCTCCAATTAATCCAAACCTAGCTAACTGAGATACAATGGTTAGGATTATTCCATATATTAATATAGAAATTCCAGAAGAAAGAACTTTCTTTTTTTTCTTCTGCGTAAAGGTAACAGAAGAATAACCTAAAACTCCAAAAAACGGAATTAGTCCTAATATCATTGTATTTATAACATTTAATATGTCATTTGTTCTGAGTATAGGCCACCAACTTGGTGTTGATATACTTTCTGCTCCTGCTGTTGATCCCATAGATGTAGCTGCATATGCAATAAAAATAGCTACAGGTAATACCCAAGATCTATTTAAAGCATATCCACCTGAAATCCTGCCTCCTTTATTCGAAAAAACAGGAATGGCACCCTTTTCTCCATCTAACATTACCAAAATAGACTCTACTATATGAAGAACTCCAACAAAAACCATTAATGACATTATATCTATTCTTAATATTTTTACTCCATCAGTAGTTGTTATATTAAAATAAGTAAAAATTAAACTAACTAATCCAAGAATAGATGCAGAGTAAGAAAAACATACAAATCTTGGTTTTATAAACATTAACAATATAGAAATCATAAATAAAATTTCTATTCCAGAATTCTCTTTAAAAACAATTCCTAAATGACTTAATATTAAACTAGCTATAACGCCCGCCAAAATTCCTAAAACTATTTGAGATAAAGTAAGCTCTAAAGCAGAGTTTACTTTATCTCCTATAATCATCTGCTGCATAGCAGTTACTTTCTTATTCTTCATATAAAACATTACGCCTAAAAGAATTAATATTAACATTAATGAGGGCTCAACTATAACATATGCCACCGATCTTAATGTATACATAATTAGATTCATAAGTTTTGCTCCTCCTATTTTATCATGTCTTTTATCACTTCAATGCCCTTTTGTAATTGAGGATCTGTATCTTTACTATAATCTTTATTAACATCTTCTTCAGTTAACTTAACTTCATAATCAGGTATAATCCCTTTTTTATTTATATCTTCTCCCTTTGGAGTGTAATACTTAGAAACAGTTACCTTTAATCCACCTATGCCACTTTTAAGTTCAAAAGGAAGTTGAACTACACCTTTCCCAAATGTAGTGGTTCCAACAGTTACAGCTGCATTATAGTCCTTTAAAGCACCTGTAACGACTTCAGATGCACTTGCTGTACCTCCGTCTGTTAATATCACAAGAGGCAATCCTATTGCAACTCCTCCCTCAGATTTACTTATTTCCTTACTTTCATATTTATCAATTCTATAAGTAATAACTTCACCCTTAGGAATAAATTGTGATGCAATATTTATTGCTTCTACTAGATAGCCTCCACCATTTCCTCTAAGATCTAATATTAACCCTTTCATTCCTTTTCCTTTAAGTTCTTCTAAAGCGTTAACAAAATCAATTGAAACATCTTTATTGAAAGTAGAAAGATTAATATATCCTATATTATTTTCTAACATTTCGTTCTTTACTGAAACAGTTTTTATAGTTTCTCTAGTTACATTAAACTCTAACTCTGTATCTTTTCTTCCTACTATAATATTTACTTGAGAATTTTCAGCACCTGTTATTAGTGCAACGGCTTTACTTTGGTCACTTCCAACCTCTTCACCATCAACCTTAAGAATTACATCTCCACCTTTAATTCCTACTTTTTCGGCAGGACCTCCAGAAATAGTTGAATCAACAACCACTTTATCATCCTCAAGCTTTACATATACTCCAATACCTTTAAACTCTCCTGAATTGGATTGCATAAACCTATCATATTCTTCTTTATTCATAAACACTGTATATGGATCATTAAGGGAACTTGTCATTCCCTTAATAGCTCCATCAACTAGCTTTTCTTGATCTATGTCTCCAACATATAGCTTCTCTAAATCTTCTTTTACTTCATATAAGCCCTTAAATTGTTCTACATCATCTGCATATTTTAATAAAGTTCCATATTTAGAACCATCTTTACCTATAACTATTCCATATCTAGTAATATAATTTCCCACAAAAAATGCTACTAATATTGATAATATAATCGCCAATGGTTTTATAATCTTTTTCATTTTATTATTTTTACTAGACTGGTACATCCAAACAACTTCCTTTCAATTCCAAAATACCTTTTCCCATAGTAAATATTTTATTCTTAATATTTATATTTATACTACCAAGAATTTCCTTAATGCTATGTAACTTGCAATTCCACCAACAGCAATTCCTCCTAAGGCAAACTGCCATGATAACATTGTTAACACATATGTAGGATTAATTAAACTAACCATAAGTATATTATTTGCAATAATACCAACACCAAATCTATATATAAAGTATACACCTATTACAGATAGTATTGCTCCTAATAATCCAATAACCATTCCTTCGATTATAAATGGCCATCTTATAAACCAATCTGTAGCACCTACAAATTTCATTATTCCAACTTCTCTTCTTCTTGAATAAACTGTTAGCTTTGTAGTGTTCATAATTAAGAATATTGATACTCCTATTAAAATTATAAATAATACTATACCAACAACTCTTACCACCTTAACAATACTATGTATTTGATTTATAACATCTTGTTGATTTCCTATACTCTCAACACCAGGAAGATCCTGAACCGCTTCACTTATAGCTTCTGCATAACTAGGGTCTGTAAGTCTTACTATATAAGAAGCTGGTAATGGATTATTTTTTAGTGTATATCCCTCTAATAAACCTGGGGTATCTTTCATCATATCTTCGAAATTTTTCAAAGCTTGTTCTCTTGACTCATATTCTATTTCTTTAACACCATCTTGTTCTCTTAACTTTACTTCTATTTCTCTTTGATCAATTAACTTTACATCATCTAATAAGTAAACTTTTAACTCTATCTTCGACTCTACTCCACCTATGGCCAAATTAGCATTTTTAGCTACTAAAGTAAAAATCCCTAATACTGAGAAAGTAATTAAAACAGTAATAACTGAAGCAAGACTTATAGTTTTATTCCTTCTTAAACTTTTAAATGCATCACTAATAAAATAATTAACTGTATTAATTTTCATCTTCGTACATACCTCTCTTTTCATCTCTTGCTATTTCTCCACCTTCAATAGCGATAACTCTCTTCTTCATAGTATCAACTATATCTTTAGCGTGAGTGGCCATTAAGATTGTAGTTCCAGCTTTATTTATATCATCTAATAAATCCATTATTTCTTTTGCAGTTTCTGGATCAAGGTTTCCAGTAGGTTCATCTGCAATTAATAACGATGGATTATTTACTATAGCTCTTGCTAATGAAACTCTTTGTTGTTCTCCTCCTGAAAGTTCATTTGGGAACATCTTATACTTATGAGAAAGCCCTACAAGAGATAATACCATTGGTACTCTTCTTCTAATTTCTTTTGGTGTGGCTTCAACAACTTTCATAGCAAAGGCTACATTCTCATATACATTTAGATTGGGAATTAATCTAAAGTCTTGAAATACCATTCCTATCTTTCTTCTAAAGTATGGCACATCATTTCTTGCCAACTTTGAAAGGTCTGTATTATTAACCACTACCTTTCCTGATGTAGGTTCAACTTCTTTTAATATCATTTTTATAAAAGTTGATTTACCAGCTCCAGACGGTCCAACCAAGAAAACGAATTCCCCCGATTCAATATTTATGCTAACATCTGAAAGAGCTTTTACATTATTATTATAAAGTTTTGAAATATTCTTAAATTCAATCATTCTAACACTCCTTAGTATATTAAGATATTTTTCGTTAAAATACCTGTCCATCTTACAATGCTATTATAGCATACACCTATGGTAGGATACATTATTCCCCTATATTCCTTTATTATATATTTTTTTTTACATTAATAAAATAGAAATATGATTTTATTTGTCATTAAATTTCTTCCATATCCTTGAATCCTTCTCCTAAAACTTCATGGGATGCTCTAACTGTTATAAACGCTTTGGGATCTATATCCTTAATAAACATCTTTAACTTTATAAAATCCGATCTTGATAATACAGAATATATAACCTTAAGTTCTTGACCTGTATAGGCTCCCTCACCCTTTAAATAAGTACATCCTCTATATAGTTCTTCCAATATAAATTTGCTAATTTCCTCTACTTTATCACTCATTATCATAACTTCTTTACTAGCATTAAATCCATCTATAAAATTATCTACTGCTATTCCAAGAATTATAACACTGAGCATAGAGTAAAATCCTATATCTAATCCAAAAGTTACTGCTGCACCAAAAGTTATTAATATATCTACTATTAACAAGCTAGTGCCTATATTTAAATGAAAAAATTTATTTAATATTTTTGCTAATATATCTGTTCCTCCTGTCGAAGAATTATTGTTAAAAACTATTGCCATACCAAAAGCAGATATAATCGTTCCGAATATAGTTGCAATAATTAAATCCTGTGTTATTGCATATGGCGAAAAATATTCTTCTATTATCCACATAATTACTGATAATCCTAAACTTGCATATATAGTTTTACCACCAAAATTCCCACCTATAACCATAAATGCTACAGCAAAGAGAACTATATTTACTATCAAAGTTATACTTCCCACACTTATTACTGGTATATAGTTGTTGACTACTATTGCTAAACCAGTCACACCACCCGCTGCAAGATTATTAGGCGCAAAAAAGTATTCTACAGAAATAGCTACAAGTATTATTCCTAATGTTATTAGACCGTACTCCCTAAGTAATTTTTTACTCATATTATCCTCCTCCAACTATAATTACTAATATAATTATAATTCCTCTGACAGATTAATAATATCCCTATATAACAAAAAGAACACCTTTCGGTGTTCTTTTTTGTTCTTTTTATTATCTACTAATCTATTTTTTTAATTCTAAAGCTTTTTTTACTTTATTAACTATATCTTTTGAAGTTAATCCGTACTTTTCTAATAATTCATTTGGTTTTCCACTTTCCCCAAATGTATCCTTAACACCAACTCTTAAAACAGGTACTGGAC
>OGSO01000130.1_pt1 | contig 41266 bp, 43 predicted proteins | sample 1573971 | NCBI WGS metagenome assembly OGSO01 (sample SAMN03295843, study PRJEB24534) | human gut metagenome | isolation source: fecal sample 3 from infant 6 | host: Homo sapiens | place: USA: Pittsburgh, PA | collected 2014-07
ATATAAAAATATATAAATATAAAAATATATAGTAAAAATGCAGGTTTGCAGGAGTTAAGGTAAGAATATTATTTCTCATTATAAGAACTGTAACTTGAAATAATTTGTGAGAAGATTGATAGATCAACTGATGATTATTTTGTTGTGTTAGTTGAGATTAATGAACTTAAAGTGCATTAACAAAATTTACATAATATTAATGTATATGGTAATATATAAACAAATGTAATATTACATGAATATGCTCATGTAATTACTATGGAAAAACTGGCTCAGTTTGGTGGACTTGGATTTGGAGATATGCCAGCTTGGTTTGCAGAGGGACTAGGTACTTGGGTAGCTGTAAATGTGGGTACTGAGCAAATTGATGAAGAAGGACTTTATAAAGTTGATTTAACTTCGGAAGTTTATGGTACTACAAAATTACAGATTAATAATTACTATGGTTCTTGCTATAAAGTAGTGGATGAGATAATAAAAGAAGTGGGCTTAGAGGGTATAGAAAAATGCATTGAAATATGGGCAAAGGGAAATTCAGAGGATGCTTTGAAAGTGGTTACTGGTAAAACATTAGAGGATTATTATTATATATTCCATTAATATTAATGTTCAAAATCATGCTTATTACATATTTTTATTGAAGGTGCCCCTGGTACCTTTAAATTTTTTTCACAAAAATAATTAAGACATTTGTTAAATTATCAAAAAAGATAAAAGAAAAGTTAGGAGAAGATATAGCAGAACTTTTAGAATATAACTTGAGCATTAATTAATATAGAAAAAGTGACAGAAATTGTTAAGTGAAAAACGAATATATGTATAGGGGTGAGAAAGATAAATGAATGATAAAGAAATTGTAAGAGCTTTAAAAGAAAGAGAGCAAAAAGGAATCGAAAGTATTATTGATAAGTACGGTAAATTAATATATGGAGTAATAAAATATACTGTGAAAAAGAGGGATAGTGAGAGTGATTTTGAGGATATATTTTATGAGGTAATAATGAAGATATGGGACTCAATAATTCAATATGATGAAGAAAAAAGTGTGCTGAAAAATTTTATTATAAGTATAACTAAATATACAGCCGTAGATTATATAAGAAAAGTATCAAGAAGAAGAGAGAGTTATTCTGAAAAAGAATTAGATAATGATTTACAGTATTGCACATACAACTATGATTCTATAATTGAGCAAGAGAACTTTGATGAATTATTAGGTTGTTTAAGTGATATTGACAGGGAAATATTTATTAGACGATACTATTTTGATGAAGAAATTACGGCCATAGCAGTGAATTTAAATAAAAGTGAAGATTATATATATACAAGATTATCTAGGGGAAGGAAAAAAATAAAAGAAGAATTAGGAGGTGTAAGAAATGTCGGACAAGATAATAAATAGCTTTAATAAGATAAATTATAAAGAATCTGAAATAGAAAAATATATGAATTTACAAGAAGAGGATGAGGAGAAATATAAAAGGATTAGTGGAGCAGTTAAATCAAAATTTATAATTGATAATTTGAAAAATATTTCTAATGAAATTGAAAAAGAGTTAGAAGATGATGAAAAAATAGAAAAGATAATTAAAGTAAGAAATATAACGGCTATATATGCAACTACAGTAGCTTCAGTTGTTGGCGGTACTTTAGGAGGTTCACTACAATATGGAGTATTTGATGACTTATTTTTTACTAATAAAAGAATTTTCTTTGTAGATACAAACGTAATAAATCAAGAATTAAAACACAAGTTTGTGAAGTTAGAAGATGTATTAGGAATACTTTTTACTAATAAAATAATTAAAGTCAAAAGAGATGAAAATGGATTTCCAAAATTAGTTATCAAAATGAATAAAGCAAAGATTGCAGCAGTAATATGGTCAATAGTTGCAATAATAGGATTCTTTATAAGTAGAAAATTAAGAATTGAGTTTCTAGGTATATTATTTGCTATATCAGGATTAGGAACAATAATATATTCAATATTAAAATCAATTCAGGATGTAACATCTGAAAAATTTCAACTAGTCTTAAAAGATGGATTTATATTAAAGGGATTAATCGGAAATGATGATTATGATGAATGTGTTAAATATTTAAAAGGATTTAACACAAAAAGAGAAAAATAGCAGAAAAGATGAATATTAATTTGTTTGACATAAATAAAAGGGGAATCTCCCCTTTTTAATATATTATAATGAGGTATATATATGGTTAAAGAAAAAAAGGTTCTACTTCAGATAAATGCAATTATTTTTCTTATCTACGTTTTATATGTTAATACAAGAAATGTTATAAGCCCTAATAACTATATTTGGTTTTGCAGTTGTTTTTTAATTTCTGCTATTCTCCTATGTGGTGTATTATTGTTAGGGTCTTTAAATAATAACAATAGCAGAGTAAAGCAGAAGTCTAAGCTTGTTTGCATAGTTGAAATATTAGGATTTTTAATTACATACACAATCTATCATGCTTTCAATTATCCTTTAATATTTTCTATGATTTTATTAATTATATATTTAGTTACAACTAAGATCATTGTAGATATTTATAAGGAAGGGAATGAAAAAAATCTTATTATTAATCATTGTAATGATTTTAATGAGAAGTATGATTTATTAGAGTCAGAAATACAAGGAAATCTTAAGGAGCTTAGAGTTTTGCGTAATAATTTATTTATAGTTCAGTTTTCTTGTTTTATTCTAATAGAATTTGAAGGATATAAGTATATATTTTTTGCTGCACTATATTTTTTTATATTTTCTTTCATAAGAAAATACTTTATGAATTTAAAAGAATTAAAAGTAGGAATAGATATTATTAAGAAGGCTTTAGGAGCGTTTATATTATTTTTTATTTTTCATATTATGTTTATGTTAATGCTTACATATCAAATAGGAGGGGTATTCCTTTATCTTGTTTTTTCAGCAGCATTGGTTCCAATAAGTGAGCATATTAGAAATATAACTAAAAAGTTATTATAATTTTTGAAGATAGCTCTTGAAAGAGTCAAGCTTATGTAAGGAGAAGAGTATGGAATTAAAAAAAGTTTGGGCTGAAGAACATCAATACCACTGTAATACCTGTGGGAAGGATTTTGTAATATATAGCATGTCAGGTTTTAGGTATGGAGAGGGCTTTTATTTAACTGAAGATGGAAGCATGTCAGTATACATTAATAATTTTGAAGATGAAGCACATGAAGAATTTTCAAATATATTAACTAGTATTTATCCATTTAAGAATAAGAATGATTTAGGAGATTTATTTAGAGTAGTTTTTGGAGTATGTTGTGATGAGGTTAATGGGAAAAAGATAGACTCTTCAGGATGGATACATTCATGTTATTATTGCGCATCTAAAGATATTACATGCATTAAGGAAGATTTAGAAAATAAAGAAATAGTATGTCCTGTTGTTACTCATCATAATTGGAATGAGTTAAATAAGAGAGAAAAGAAAAAATTGATTTATAATGAGCTAAAAAGAAGAAAACTTTTGTGAAAAATAGACCTGGAGCTATTCCAGGTCTTAAATACTATAAGTATTAATACGAGTAATATATATAAGCAATATCAAAATTTTTGAGTCTAGTATTAATAATGCATCTATGATAAATTGTAGATATATTTTAAGTAAATGTTTTCGGAGGAATAACTATGATAAAAGATGAGATTTTAGAGAAACTTATAACATTTAGCAAAGAAGAAATCGATATTTTAAATGGAGATATACATATTGATGAATCTATATATGATAAGGAGAGAAAGAATTCAATAGATGTAGATAAGCTTTTATTACCTGAAGAATTAATATCTGTAAGAAAGCATACCAGGTTTATAGATTATCCTGAACATTTTCATAACTATTTTGAGCTTATGTATGTTTTCAATGGGGAACTAAGACAAGTTATTAATGGAAAGGAAGTTGTATTAAAGGAAGGAGAATATGCTTTGTTAAATAGAAATGTATCACACTCTATACTAAAATCTAGTGAGAATGATATCATTTTTAACTTTATAATAAGACCAGAGTTTTTTGATTATATTTCTACTTTAATGGATTCAGAGAATGAGATATTTAATTTTATTTTAGAATCTATGTATTCAAACTATATAGATGGAAAGTGTTTATTATTTAGAGTAAGTGATAATGAAGCTATAAAGAGTATCATTGAGAACATAATAACAACTTTATATAGTCATGAGCCTTCTAGAAATGTAAAGATAAAGCTTTATGTAGGACTTTTATTAACGGAGTTTACTAATTGTGTAGATGGCGTAGAGTTATTAGGAGGAAGTAGTTATGATAATGTTATGAACATTAAAATATTAGAGTATATTTCAAAAGAATATAATGAAGGTTCTTTGGGTGAAATAGCTAGTAGATTACATCAACCTGAATATAAGATTTGTAGAGTAGTTAAAAAGTATACTGGTCGTACCTTTAAGCAGTTAGTGCAAGATACTAGGTTAAATTGTGCTAGTAAATTATTATTAACTACTAAAATGACTATAAATGAAATAATGAACGAAGTTGGATACGAGAATATTACATATTTTTATAAGATATTTAAAGCAAAGTATTCTTTAACACCTAATGAATATAGAATTAAATATATAAATGAAAGTGCAAAAAAGGATAATGTATAAGTCAATAGAGGTTATTTTTATATAGTGTAAACCATTGTAATATTATAACTGTAAACATTAACAAAAACGGAGGTTTATATTATGGAAATGTTAGAAAAGGTTCTAAGTCCAATTGCAGGTTTCTTAAGTCAAAATAAGGTTATACAAGCTATATCAAAAGGTATTATGTCAACTATGGGAGTTTTAATAGTTGGTGCAATAGGTTCAATCTTATTAAATTTACCTATTGATGCGTACCAAACATTTATAAAGGAATGTGGTTTGTACAATGTATTTAATACATTTGTGAATGTAACAACTAATATGTTAGCGTTATATGCAGCATTTACAATAGCCTATGCCTATACAAAAAATACAGAACATGACCCACTAGTTGCAGGGATTTTATCTTTACTAGGTTTCTTTGTAGTAACACCAATGACTGTAGTTGGTGAAGGATGGGCAGCAGTTACAAATCTTCCATTAGATTGGTTAGGAGCAAAGGGAATATTTGTTGCAATGATTGTTTCAATTATAACAGCAATTATATATATAAAATTATCTGATAAAGGGTTAATTATTAAAATGCCAGCAGGTGTTCCAGAGTTTGTTTCAAAATCATTTACTGCAATTATCCCAGGTATTTTTGTTGCAGTAGTATTTGGTGCAGTAACTTTTATATTTGCAAAAACTTCTTATGGAAATTTACACAATGCTATATATACAATTATAGGAATACCTCTAACTGGTATTGGTAATAGTGTTTGGACAGCATGTTTAATATATATATTATCAGGGTTATGTTGGTTCTTAGGTATTCATGGTATAGCTATAGTAAGTGCAATTATGCCAATATGGATGGCAGCAGATGCAGCTAACCTAGCAGCTTCAAGTGCTGGACAAGCAGTACCTAATACAATAACTTATTCATGGATAAATACAGTTTCATCACCAGGTGGTGCAGGAGCAACAATTGGATTAATAATATGTATAATTCTATTTGCAAAGAGTAAGAGGTATAAGACATTTGCTAAAATTGCAACTGTACCTTCTTTGTTCTCAATAAATGAACCAGTAGTATTTGGTTTACCATGTATGTTAAATACAAGATTATTTATACCATTTGTATTTACACCAGTAGTGTTTATCATAATAGGATATATATTAACAAACGTTGGAGTATTACCAATGGCGTCTGGAATTTCAGCACCAGCTGGAACACCACTTATTATAAGAGGCTTTATGATTGGTGGATGGAGAATGGCAGCATTTGAGGTATTTACTATAATAGCATCTACTTTAATATATTTCCCATTCTTTAAGATACTAGATAAGGAAGCTTTAAAAGAAGAATCTCAAGAATCTGGAGAAAACTAAAGTTTATAATAAATAATAGGAAAATGCTATGCATTTTCCTATTGCCATAATTTAAAGGAGATAAAGATGAAAAGATTAGATGAAGTATTAAACAATAAAGGACAGAACTACTTATACCCTTTTTTCTGGCAAAAAGGACAAGATGATAAGACTATAATTGAATATATAGATAAAATTTATAATCAAGGAATAAAAGCTTTATGTATAGAATCAAGACCACATCCAGAGTTCTTAGAAGATGGATGGTGGCATACTATGGATTTAATTTTAGAGGAATCTAAAAAAAGAGATATGAAAATATGGATTTTAGATGATGCAAGATTTCCTACAGGATTTGCTAATGGAAAGGTTCCAGAAGAGTTGAAAAAGACTTATTTAGACTATCGTAGATTTGATGTGATTGGACCTAATCCTAATATTGAAATTAATTTGAGATTTTTAAAGGGACGTCCTTTTGGACCACAGTCTGATAGGAGTAAAGATAAAATAATAAAGGTATTAATAGGTGAATCAGATACATTTAGAAATGGAAAAGATATAAAAGAAGATACATTAAGAGATATTACAGATTGTTTAGAAGGGGAATTTTTGAAGCTTAGTATTGAGAGGGGCAGATTTAGCATATTTGTCATGTTTGAAACTAGAGTAGGTGGTGAAGATAGCACAAAGGATTATCTAAATCCACTAATTCCAGAAGCTACAGATATACTTTTAGAACAAGTATATGAATCTCATTATAAACATTATAAAGATGAATTTGGTAAGACAATAATGGGATTTTTCTCTGATGAACCTAGGTTTGGAAATAAAAAAGGAACTGAAAGCTCTATTGGAAGAGATGAAATGGTATTACCTTGGAGTAGTAATTTATTAGAGATGTTAAAGGAAAAATATAATTTCGATGATAATAAACTACCATTACTATTTGTAAACAATAATGATGAAAGTAGTAAAGTAAGATTTCAATATATGGATTTAATAACTAAACTATATGAGAAAAACTTTACTGAAAGAATTGGTAAGTGGTGTGAAGATAGAGGTGTAGATTATGTTGGACATGTAATTGAAGATAATAATGTTCACTCACGTTTAGGGTATGGAGCAGGACATTATTTTAGAGCTATTTCTGGTCAACATATGTCTGGTGTAGATATTATAGGGGGGCAAGTAGTTCCAGGAATGCCATATTATCATGATGCTTTTTCTACAGGTGGAAGTGATGGTGAGTTCTATCATTATGCATTATGTAAATTAGGAGCATCAAGTGCAGTATTTGATTCTAAAAAGAAAACTAAACAGGCAATGTGTGAGGCATTTGGTGCTTATGGATGGAATGAAGGTTTAAAGATGATGAAGTGGATAACTGATCATATGATATCTAGAGGAATTAACCTTATAGTTCCTCATGCTTTTGATCCAGCTGAATTCCCAGATTGGGATTGTCCTCCACATTTTTATGCACATGGGATGAATCCTCAATTTAAATACTTCTCAAACTGGTCATTATATACAAATAGGTTATGTCACTTATTTAATGGAGGAATATCTGCAGCTAAGGTAGTAGTGTTATATCATGCATTTAATGAGTGGACTGGGGAATATATGTATATACAAAAGCCACTAAAAGAGTTAACTACAAATCAAATAGATTCTTTAATATTAAGTGAAGACTACTTAATGGATGCAGAGATTAGAGATAATAAAGTGTTTATAAATAATAAAGAAATAGAAGTTTTAGTAGTGCCATATGCTCAAAAGCTACTTTCAACTATTGCAGATAAGTTAATGGAATTATCAAAATATATAGAGGTTATATTTATTAACAACTATCCAGAAGTTATTTTAGGTGGAGAGGTTTCTTTAGAATCAAGATGTAAATGTGTTTCTTTAGAAAACCTTGGAGATTATTTAAAAGAAAATGGCTTACAAGAAATAAAGATAGAAAAATCTCATAAGGACCTAGCTTACTATCATTATTTAAATGATGATGGAGATGTATACATGTTCTTTAATGAGAGCATACAAGATACTATTTCTACAAAAGTACTTATACCAGAGGGTAGGAGTTTAGTTAAATATGATGCATTTAATAATGTAACCTATAAAGTAAGGATGGATGGAGAGTATATAAATATAGAATTAAAACCTTATGAATCAACTGTGTTAGTTACAGGAGAAGCAAATAATGAAGAGGTTCTTCTATCAAAGGAAAGATTAATTTTAGACAAGAACTATGAAGTAAGCATGAAAGAGTATAATGAAAAAGATTATACAAGAACTTTTGAGATGAATGAACTAAGATATATGGGGGAAGAGTATCCTAGATTCAGTGGAGATATACTTTATAAGACTACTGTTAAACTAGATTCTACAAATTATAGCTTAGATATTAGTGATGTGTATGAGACAGTAAATGTTAAGGTTAATGGAGTAGATTGTGGAACAAGAATATGCAATCCATACACTTTTAATTTATCTAATGGATTAAGGATTGGGAAAAATACAATAGAAATTAATGTTGTGAATACATTAGATAGAAATCAACGTGATTTCATGTCACAGTATATTCCAACAGAACCTTTAGGTATAGTAGGAAAAGTAGAATTAGTTAAGCAAATTGCAAAATAGGATAATCTATTAAACAACTTTAGATATTAAATCTAAGGTTGTTTTTTTTTATACTTTAATTATATAGGAGGTGCGATTATGAACTATTATTTGGGAATTGATATTGGCGCTTCTAGTGGGAGACATATATTAGGATGGCTAGAAGATGGAATTATTAAAACAAAAGAAATATATAGGTTTAAAAATAAAATGGATAAAGTACATAAGAAGCTATGTTGGGATATTGATTACTTATTTAAAGAAGTGGTACAAGGAATAAAAGAATGTCAAAAGATGAATAAGATTCCAGTATCCTTAGCAATAGACACATGGGCAGTTGATTATGCACTATTAGATGAAAATAAAAAAAGAATAGGAGAAGTGGTTGCATATAGAGATAGTCGTACTGATGATATGGATAAGGAAGTATCTAAAATAATTGGGGAAGATGATCTATATATAAGAACTGGTATACAGAAGCAAAAGATTAACACAATATATCAGCTTAAGGCTATGCAACTTAAGGAAGAAAATGATTTCAATAAGGCAAAGTACTTTTTAATGGTACCTGATTATTTAAATTATTTATTAACAGGAGTTATGTGTAATGAATACACAAATGCTTCAACTACACAACTTCTTAGTCCTATAACTAAAGATTGGGATTATGATCTTATAAAGAATCTTGGGTATCCAAAAGATATGTTTCAAAAAATAGAGAAGCCAGGTACAAATATAGGAGCATTAAGAGAGGAAATTGCAAAAGAAGTAGGCTTTAAATGTAATGTTGTACTAGCTGGAAGTCATGATACTGCTTCAGCAGTAGTAGCAATCCCAACAGGGAATGAAGAGTCTTTATACATTAGTTCTGGAACATGGTCTCTTATAGGGACTGAACTTAAGGAGGCAAATTGTTCTCTAAAGAGTAAGGAATATAACATTACAAATGAGGGGGGATATGCTTATAGATTTAGGTTCTTAAAGAATGTTATTGGCTTATGGATGATTCAGTGTATAGCTGAAGAGTATAACAATAAATATTCTTTTGGAGAGTTGTGCAATATGGCAAAGGAAGCTAGTATTTCATCAATTGTAGATGTTTATGATAATGCATTTTTAGCACCAGAAAGCATGATAAAAGAGGTTCAAAATTATTGTGAAAAAACAAATCAAGAAATTCCAGAAACACCAAGTGAAATAGCTAGAGTTATTTATAGAAGTCTTGCAAAGGGATATAAAAAAGCTATTGAGGAAATAGAAGAAGTTACAGGAAAAGAATATAAAGAAATATTAATTGTTGGTGGTGGAAGTAATGCAGAATTCTTAAATGAAATTACTGCTAAGGAAACTGGAAAAATAGTTTATGCAGGTCCTGGTGAAGCTACTGCAATAGGTAATTTATTAGTTCAAATGATTAGTTCAAAAGAGATAAAGAACTTAAAAGAAGGAAGAGAAAAAGTAAAAGAATCGTTTAAAGTTAAGGTTTATAAAGGAGAAGAATAATGAATATTGAAAAGAGATACGAAGAAGCAAAAGTAATGTACCAAAAATTTGGAATAGATGTTGATGAAGCACTAAATAAATTAAGGGATTTCCCAGTATCCATGCACTGCTGGCAAGGGGATGATGTAATTGGGTTTGATGGATCTAATTCATTATCAGGAGGAATACAGACAACAGGTAATTACCCGGGAAAAGCTACAACTCCAAAGGAACTTATGGATGATATAGATAAGGTATTATCTTTAACTCCAGGTAAACATAGAATAAATCTTCATGCAAGCTATGCAATATTTGAAGATGGAGAAGAGGTAGATAGAGATAAGATTGAACCTAAGCATTTTAAGAAATGGGTTGAGTTTGCCAAGGAAAGAGGATTAGGTTTAGATTTTAATCCAACAATCTTTGGACATCCTAAGGCAGAGGGATTAACCCTTTCTTCACCCAATGATGAAATTTGTAAGTTTTGGATTGATCATTGCAAGGCATGTATAAGAATATCTGAATACTTTGCAGAAGAACTTAAAACGCCATGCTTAATGAATATATGGATACCAGATGGATTAAAAGATATCCCTGGGGACAGACTTGGACCTAGAAAGAGATTTAAAGAATCTTTAGATGAAATTTTAGATATAAACTATGATAAAGAAAAGGTTCTAGTATGTCTTGAATCAAAGGTATTTGGAATTGGAATGGAGTCTTATACAGTGGGTTCAAGTGAATTTACAGTTAGTTATTCAAGTAGAAAAGGGATAGTTCCTTTAATGGACAATGGACATTATCATCCTACAGAAGTAGTATCAGATAAAATATCCTCAATGTTACTATTTAATGATAAAATAGCACTTCATGTTACAAGGCCAGTACGTTGGGATAGTGACCATGTAGTATTATTTGATGATGAGACTAAGGAAATTGCTAAAGAAATAGTAAGAAATGATGCGTTAGATAGAGTACTTTTAGGGTTGGATTTTTTTGATGCTAGTATAAATAGAATTAGCGCTTGGACAGTAGGGTTAAGAAATATGCAAAAATCAATGTTATTTGCTTTACTACAGCCAAACAAATTGCTAAAAGAATTACAAGATAAGGGGAATTTTACAAAAGTAATGATGTTACAAGAAGAAATGAAGACTTATCCATTTAGTGATGTATGGAACTATTACTGTAAAGTTTCTAATAAACCATTAAATGAAGAATGGTTTGATGAAGTAGAAAAATACGAAGAGGAAGTATTATCAAAGAGAAAGTAGGGAAAAGATATGAAGGTTTTAGATGCAAAATTTGTTCAAGGTTTTGTGCGTATGTGTGATGATGGATTTAATCAAGGGTGGCATGAAAGAAATGGGGGGAACTTATCTTATCGTATTAAGGAAGAGGAAATAGAGTCTGTTAAAGAAGGATTATCTTTTGATAGAGAGTTTACACCAATAGGAACAATTGTTCCAAAGCTTGCAGGAGAGTTCTTTTTAGTAACAGGATCAGGAAAGTTTTTTAGAAATGTATGTTTAAATCCTAATGAAAATATAGGAATTATAGAAATAGATAATAAGGGTGAAAACTATAGGATTTGTTGGGGATTTGAAGGGGGAGCAAAGCCAACCAGTGAACTTCCATCACATTTAATGAATCACGAAGTTAAGAAGGAAAAAACAAATGGACTATACAGAGTAATATATCATTGCCATACTACTAATGTAATAGCTTTAACATTTGTATTACCTTTAAAGGATGAGATGTTTACAAGAGAGTTATGGGAAATGGCAACAGAATGTCCAGTAGTATTCCCAAGTGGTATTGGTGTTGTATCTTGGATGGTACCAGGAGGAAGAGATATAGCTGTAGCTACTTCTGAATTAATGAAAAAATATGATGTAGCTATTTGGGCACATCATGGAATATTTGCTGCTGGAGAATCCTTTGACATAGCATTTGGATTAGCACATACAGTTGAGAAATCAGCTGAAATATTAGTAAAAGTTTTATCTATGGGTGGAAAGAAGTTACAAACAATATTACCAGATGAGTTTAGAGAACTAGCTAAGGATTTTAATGTTACATTACCTGAAAAGTTTTTATATGAAAAGTAATTAAAGGAGGGGATAACATGAGTTTTCCAAAAGGATTTTTATGGGGAGGAGCAACAGCTGCAAACCAATGTGAAGGAGCATATAACGAAGGGGGAAGAGGATTAGCAAATGTTGATATAACACCACATGGAAAGAATCGTTTTCCTGTTATGCTTGGTTTAGATAATACATTAGAATTTCATGAAGGAGAATACTATCCAGCTAAGGTTGGTATAGATATGTACCATCATTTTAAAGAAGATATAGCTTTATTTGGAGAAATGGGCTTTAAGGTTTATAGAATGTCTATAGCTTGGTCAAGAATTTTTCCAAATGGAGATGAAGAAATTCCTAATGAGGAAGGGCTAAAGTTCTATGAAGATCTATTTAAAGAATGTCATAAATACGGAATTGAGCCTTTGGTTACAATAACACATTTTGACTGCCCTATTCATTTAATTAAGAAATATGGTGGTTGGAAAAATAGAAAGCTTGTAGGCTTCTATGAAAATTTATGTAGAGTTTTATTTACAAGATATAAAGGGTTAGTAAAGTATTGGTTAACTTTCAATGAAATAAATATGATTTTACATCTGCCATTTATGGGAGCAGGATTATTAATTGAAAATAAAGAAACAGAAATGAAGGATAAATATCAAGCTATTCATCATGAATTAGTGGCAAGTGCTTTAGCAACAAAAATAGCTCATGAAATTGATCCCAATAATATGGTTGGATGTATGCTTGCTGCAGGAAATACTTATCCTAATACATGTAATCCAAAGGATGTATGGAAGGCGTTAGAAAAAGATAGAGAAGGTTATTTCTTTATAGATGTACAAGCTAGAGGATATTATCCAAACTATGCCTTAAAGAAAATGGAAAGAGAAGACAATATGCCTGTAATGGAAGATGAAGATTTAGAATTATTAAAGAATAATACTGTGGATTTTGTATCATTCTCATATTATTCGTCAAGACTTACAAGTGCAGACCCAGAAATAAATAAAACCACAGCAGGTAACGTATTTGCATCTCTAAAAAATCCACATTTAAAAGCAAGTGAATGGGGGTGGCAAATAGATCCATTAGGGTTAAGGATAACATTAAATTCTATTTACGATAGATATCAAAAGCCATTATTTATTGTAGAAAATGGATTAGGGGCTAAGGATGTAATTGAAGATGATGGTTCAATTAATGACGATTATCGTATTGAATATATAAGAGAACATATTAAAGCTATGCATGATGCTATTGAAATAGATGGAGTAGAACTACTAGGATATACAACTTGGGGATGTATTGATTTAGTTTCAGCTTCCACTGGGGAAATGTCAAAACGATATGGTTTTATATATGTAGATAGAGATGATGAAGGTAATGGAACCTTAAAGAGATCAAAGAAGAAGTCATTCCATTGGTATAAGAGAGTAATAGAAACAAATGGAGAAGATTTAGATAATTTAAGTTTTTAAGAAAGAAAATCGGTTAGTCATTTCATAAAAGTAATAAATTTGTTAAATTAAGTATAAATGGATGTTTATTTTGTGATTAGAAAAAGCAAAATAAATATCCATTTTCTTAGGGCTATTTTTGTGCAATCATATATATTTAATGCTGATTTTTCACAATATGCAGTAGAGGTGATCCTACTTATAGTGGGTGCCTTGTATGTTATAGTAAGAAATATAACAGTTGGAAACAATATTTTTGAGTCTAATAACGTAAATCAAAGATTTGTAATTATAAATAGCATTATTTGTGGAATCATAGTAGTTGTTATAAATACCACTCTTAATTATATTAAATTTAAAGATTTATTTAAAAATGAGATGGGTGATATGTTAATTGCATCACTAATTACTTTTCTGTGTGCAACAGCTTCCACATTTGTAGTTCTTCAAGGATTATACTTTATAAATAAGAAAAAACAAATGAAAATAGATTCAAAGTTAGATGATGAAGAGGAGAAATAGTTAAATGAAAATTGAATAAAGCTATGCTAATTTAGATATGGAAAGTGTGGTTATAGGGGTGTATAATTGCATTATTATATAAGCTATATGTTTACTAAGTTACTAAATAAATTAGAATGTGTGGAGGAGAAGACGTATGAAAATAGCAATTATCTATGATAGCATAACAGGAAATACAAAGAAGATAGCTGAAGAGATAAAAAAAGAAATAGATGAATCAAATCTTGTTTATTTTGGAGAACCAGAAAAAGAAATTGAAGCAGACTTGTATATTGTAGGTTCCTGGACAGATAAAGGAATGTGTTCAAAAAAGATTACAGAATTTTTAAAGCAATTAAAAAATAAAAAAATTGCTTATTTTGGAACAGCTGGCTTTGGAGGTTCAATTGAATATTATGAAAAACTATATAATCGTGTAAAAGAAATAATAGACAGTAGCAATACTATACTAGGATATTTTTATTGCCAAGGTAAAATGCCAATGAGTATTCGTGATAGATATGTGAAGCTAATTACTGAAAATCCTGAAGATAAGAATATACAAGTATCTATAGAAAATTTTGATGAAGCGCTAATGCATCCAAATTATGAGGATATAATTAACGTTAAAAAGTGGATAGAAGGTATAATAAATTAATATAAAAAAGCATTTTCTAAAACCTTAGAAAATGCTTTTTATTTTTAAGTATCTATTCTATTATTTTCTTTTTAGCTTTTTTACTAAATGAAAATATTGCTAATCCTCCAGATGCAACTAATATATAAAATAATAAATTTGTCTTAGAAGTATCCCCTGTTTTAGGAATATCAGGAGTTTCAGTACCTGATCCATTATTAGTGTTGTTGTTATCATTATTTGGCTTGTCAGAAATTACAGGATCAGCAGGCTTAATAGGGGTAAGTGGAATTTCTTCATTTGAATTACGTTCTTTAATTGTTAAGTTTACAGCCTTCCTATCAAACTTATATTCTTCACTTGCTAATGGAACCATTGGACTATTTGGATCTTCTGGGTTTGAGCTTTCTAACTGCATGTTCTTTGGTAAAGCAGTATAATATAATGTATATTCACCAGCTGGTAACTTAGCTAAAGAATCTAAATCATTTTTTCCTGTACATAATAAGTCTACACTTGTAAGAGGATTATTAGATGTTGCAGTTTGCTCTTTTTTATTAAATTGTGGTTGGTCAGTTATTGAAAAGTCTACATCTCCATTTTCAGCAACTACATTTTCTAATATAGCATCTGTTTCACCTTCATAAATTGTTAAGTCTTTATATCCACTTAATCTAGGAGCATCTTTATAATATGCTTCTGCATCAGCTTTTTGTTGTGGTGTTTGAGCATAGTATACATAATCAATTGCAAATTCAGTACCAGCTAAGCCTTCTGAAATTTCTCCTGGCCAAGCTCCTCCCATTGCTAAATTAAATTGAATATATTGTGGTCTATCTAAACATTTTCTTGCAATTTCATCATTTGAATAATCAATTGATGAAACTATTTTATCATCAACATAGAAATCTAACTTTCCTTTTGACCAATCAATTCCAAAGATATGATAGTCATCATAAAAGTCTTCATCTATTGTATAGCTTGTCCCTAAAAGTTTATGGTCAGTATTTGAATCTGGTTTATTTGATGTATGAATAGTTTGATATACAGTTTTGTTACCAGCTTGATTTTCTTCAGAACCTATTAGTTCCATGATGTCTATTTCTCCACAACGTGCCCATCCATATCCTTGCTTAGAACTTACGTCACCATCTAATGTAAAATCAGATCCAAGTGTCCAAAAGGCAGGGAACACAGATTTACCTTTAGGAAGTTTAGCTTTCATTTCAATACGTCCATATAAAAATTCTTGCTTACCATGAGTTCTAACACTTCCAGAATCATAAATTACTTTTCTATCATTATTTCTAGGGTTATTATATTGTAATTCTTTAGGTCTGTCTGTTGCTTTTAAAACTAATTCTCCATTGTCTCCGTTCTTTCTTATAGAAACATTTTCTGGATCGTTAACATAATGTTGTTGCTCAATTCCTCTAATAGAACCTAATTCATATTCCCAATTAGATAAATTTAAATTTTCATCATTAAAGTCATCAGCCCATACAAAATCATAATTTTCTTTATCAATAGAAGTCTTATATTCAACGCTTACATCATCAATATATGCTTCTGAATCTTTTAATGAAGCTGAAGCGTTATCTTCCCAACGTCCAATACCTACTGCATATTTTGTTGTTGAATCTGTTGTAAATTCTAAAGAAACTTCTTGCCATTCATTATTTATTGCTGTTACTTTTTTATCTATAAAATACTTAGCTTCAGAACTTCCTCCTTTTTTTACATCTAAAGTTACATAGCTATTTTTATCATCACTTAAAACCTTAACTTTTGCTTTTAATATATATGTTGTATTTGGTTTTAATGTAACGTCTTGCCATATATGTCCATTAGCATGAGGATCTGTAGTTTTTCCTAGTTTTCCATATTTGTTATTATCCTTGTCTGTTATAACAGAACTATTTTGTCCTACTATATTCCAATAGTTATTTTCTTCTTGAAAATTACCATTCTTAATAAAGTTACTATTTTGTAAGTCTGCTAGTTCATATTGATGTTTTACTGTTGATGCTGATACTTCTTTAAGTGGTATATTTGTAATTAATCCTCCAACAATACCTGATAGAACTAATAAAGATAATGCTTTTTTATGTTTCTTCATAGTTAATCTCCTTTAAGCCATAGAATTTGTTAATATTGTAGTAAAAGTATCTTTTTATTAATAATATTTTATAATTTTTATTAATAAAATTCATTAAAAAACGCGTTAATTAATTATTTTATATAACCAATTATAAAGTATGAATGGTTGTATGTAAACCTATTCTTATAAAAAATATGTTAATTTTTATAAAAAAGCATTAATATTTGCTTTATCAGTGGGAAACAGTGACTAGAATATGCAATAGAAAAATAACATGGCTAAAGAAGAGGTTTTAATAAAATGAAACTTAGTGACTTTGAGCTGTGGATATAGCAGAAAATGATATAATTAATTCATAATGATATTAGTTTATAAGTGAAAAATAGAAATCTAATAAATAATTTTATGAAGTTACCAGGCATTGAAGGGAGCTCTGATAAAATGAAAAAGATAAAAAAAGTTTCAATTATTATTTTATTGATTAGTATAGGGATATTAGCATTTTATTTCATTCCAATGAGAATAACGCCAAAGGTTTCTTTAACAAGTGAAGATATTAGTATAAAAGTTGAAAGGACTAGTGGAAATACAGGACCAGTTTTTAAAGTTGGTAAAGATAAACATAAGCTTAAGAATATATTAAAAGAAAAGTATCCTGATAAAGATATAGAACCATATTATATTGAATTAGTAGGAAACCTTCCATACGGAGTAGTAAATGACCCAACATTATTGGGGGATTTTGTAGTTCATGGAAAGATTATTTCGCCAGATGGTGGAGAAGAGAAAAGTACGATAATTGATGTTAAATATACAGATGCAAAGATTCCAAGATTTTTTAGAGATGATTTACAAAATAGTGGTGAATATGAAACAATAACTATATTTATTGCATTCATAGCTGCATTAGCATCTGCATTTATGTTAATTATTATATTCCTAGATAGATGAGTAAGAAAAATTATTAAAGCAATTAAGAATTAATTAAAGCTATTTTATAGGAAGTTTAAATTTGTTGAGTAGATAAAATAAACATGAAGTTAAGTATTCTTGCGTTTAGGACTGTGGTATAATTACTCAAAAGTAACCAATTAATTGAACTTTGGAGGGGTAGCTATGAGAAAATGCTTAAGATGTGGCGAAACAATGAGTGAAGGTTATATGTTAAAGACAGAGAATATTACTGCACAAGCATCAGTTATGTTAGGTAAAGGAACTGGGATTTTTTCTGATACAAAGGGAAAAGTGAAGGCTGCTGTATGTAGTAATTGTGGAGAAATATCTCTTTATTTTGATAAAGTAGAGAAGATAGAATAGGAGATAAGAATAAGAGGATTGCAATAAGTTGCGATCCTCTTTTTTATATAGTCATTTAAAACCTATAAATTATGATTTTAGCATTTTTTATTTTTTTGATGGCTTTTTCTATATTTTGAGGCTGACATAGAAAAGTGTTTAGAAAAAATTTTAGAAAACAATAAGGGGTCACTGTAGCCAACTTTATTTGCAATTTCTGCTATAGATAAACTGGTTTCTTTTAATAATATGGAGGACTTATACATTCTAATATTAATTAAATAACTTTGAGTAGATTCACCAAGATGTTTAATAAACATCTTATATAAATAACTTCTACTTAAGTTTACATGATCAGCTACCTCTTGTACTGTTATTGGGTTCATATAATTATTATTTATAAATGTAGTAGCCTCTTGGATATAAGTATGAGTTAGATTGTTATTATATTTAAAAGCCTTAGGAAATTCTGATGATATATAGTATAAAAGTAGATGTAATTTACTTAATAGTAATATATCATCAGAGGAAGTTTGATCATATTTCTTTGAAATATTACACATATCAATTATCAGATTGGGAATTTTCGATTTTTTACTAAAGTTAATAACGCATGAATCTATGATTGAAGTTCTTTTTAGATATTCATTTAAACTTTGTCCGCTAAATCCTATCCAATAATACTTCCAAGGATCATCAATAGAAGGGATATATTCTACATTCATATCTTTTAATAGAATAAAACCATCCCCCTTTTTTAATGTATAAATTTTATCATTAATCTTAAAGGTTCCGCTACCTTTTGAAATATAATGTATAACAGCATTTTTTTCTACTTTATAATTATAACCAGCCCCAGGGGTGCCTTGTTCAATTCCACATTCATCTAAATTTGCTTCAAAGTTATTACTTTTATATTTATTCCATAAAATTTGCATCTTTTTACCTCCATGAAATAATTTGGAAACATTATAACATATTTTAGCGCTATAATTCTATGTAAACGTAAATATTTATCAATTATAATATAAATGTATTTAAGTAAGCGCTTTCTTAAAACAAAAATATATGTTTATGATGACTTTTCATAATCTATATATTTGAAGAAAGGTGGGTAAAGGTGTTATTAAATTCATATCATGAAAATATTTCTTTTTTACATGTAAATATGATGCCTAGACGAAGTTATTATGTTCCATTTGAAAGTGTTAATGAATCACTTAAAGAGATTAGTAGAGATAATCAAAAGAGTTTTAAATCACTAAATGGTACTTGGAAGTTTAAGTACTTCAATAGCTTAGGAAATATTAATATTGATAATCTTTTAAATAATAAAAATGAAAATTTTGACTTGATAAAAGTTCCTTCTGTTTGGCAAATGCAGGGGTATGATAATCATCAGTATACAAACGTTAAATATCCTATTGGTTTTAATCCACCATTTGTGCCAAGCAATAATCCATGTGGGTTTTATATAAGGGATTTTGAAATAGAGAATTTCTCTAAGGATAAGGATTATCACTTGAACTTTGAAGGAGTAGATTCATGCTTTTATATTTGGCTAAATGGTAAGTTTATTGGATATAGTCAGATTTCTCATAGTATTTCAGAGTTTGATATAACAAAAGAAGTATTAGAAGGAAAAAATACAATAGCAGTTCTTGTTTTAAAGTGGTGTGATGGCACTTATTTTGAGGATCAGGACAAGTTTAGAATGTCTGGTATTTTTAGAGATGTATATATTTTGGAGAGATCTAAGTCAAGAATTGTAGATTATAAAATAGATACTGATATTAACTTAGAAAATAAAATAGGATTTTTAAATTTCAAAGTTACAGACAAGGTAAATAATCCCAATATTACTTATAGTTTATTAAATCCTAAGGGTGAAGTTATTCAGTCAGGCATTATAAATAATGATTATGTTACTTTAAAAATAGAGGATGTTGAACTTTGGAATCCTGAAGAACCACTATTGTACACTTTATTAATTAAGACAGAGGATGAAGTTATTAAAGAAAAAGTTGGAATGAGAGTAATTTCAGTTGAAGATAGTGTTTTAAAACTAAATGGAGTAAATGTGAAATTACGTGGTGTAAATCATCATGATAGCCATCCTTTAAATGGATATGTTATGACAGAAGAGGATTTACTTTTAGATTTAAGGCTAATGAAACAATATAACTTTAATTCAATTAGAACAGCTCATTATCCCAAATCACCAATTTTTTATGAAATGTGCGATGAGTATGGATTCCTAGTTATCAGTGAAGCAGATATTGAAACTCATGGTGTAGTTGAATTATATGGCCTTGGATATCTTGAAAACTATAATATGATAGCAAATGATCCTATTTATGAAAAAGTTATAGAAGATAGAATTGAGGCTTCTATTATTCCTTATAAAAATAGACCATGTATTTTTATGTGGTCAGTTGGTAATGAATCAGGTTTTGGGTGTAATTTTGAGAAAGGGTTAATAAGAGCTAGAGAGTTAGATAACACTAGGTTATTACATTATGAAGGTGCATTTTATGCTGATAAAAATAGAGAAAATGACTTTAGTAACATAGATGTTATAAGTAGAATGTATCCTAGCATTGATGAAATAAAAGAGTATTTCAACAAGGGGATAGATAAGCCATTTATATTATGTGAATATGCACATGCAATGGGAAATGGTCCTGGTGGATTAAAAGAATATGATGAATTAATTCAAGATCATAAAGAATTTGCAGGGGTCTATGTATGGGAATGGTGCGATCATGCTATAGATATGGGAAAAAGTAAAGATGGCAAAACAATGTATGGCTATGGTGGTGATTTTGGAGAAATATCTCATGATGGAAACTTCTGTGTTGATGGATTGGTATATCCAAATCGTATTCCTCATACAGGACTTTTGGAATATCAAAACATTAATAGACCAATAAGGCTAATTGAGGTAGATGAAGTTAATAAAAAAGTTAAGCTTAAAAATATGATGGATTTCAAGGATATAGGTAACTTTTTAAAGGTTAAATATAAGCTTTTTTCTGATGGAAATGTTATTAGTGACAAAGAATTGCTTATTGATACTTTAAAATCTAAGGAAGAAAAATGGTATTCTTTAGATTTACCAGAAATACCAAATACAATTGTAACTATATTATTTGAATACATTGTAAAAGCTGATTTTCTATTATATAAAGAAGGCTTGAAATTAGGACATGACCAAATAGTTTGGTCAAATAATGTGAAAAGTCTTAAATCTTTTGAAAGTATTACAGAAGTAAAAAGTTGTGAAGAAGGATTTATAGTGAATGAAAGTGCAGAAGAAATAAATATAGTCAATGGAGATTTTAACTATATTTATGATAGAAACACTGCATTATTCAAATTAATAGAAAATAAAAAATGTAGATTTATTGAAGATTCTATGAAGTTTAAAGTATGGCGTGCTCCTACTGATAATGATAGAAAAATAAAATTTCAGTGGATAGAAGCTGGCTTTAATAACTTAGAGTCAAGAGTATACAAAACTACAATAGAAAATAAAGAAAGTTCTATAACAATTACCAGTCATTTGAGTTTGATTCCTATATACCGTGAGAAAGTATTAGATATTGTAATTAAGTGGATTATATTACCAAATGGTTTGATAAAATCTGAGATTGATGCAGTTAAAAATGTTAATTCACCTTTCTTACCAAGGTTTGGAGTTGAAATTAAATTAGATAAATCTTATGAGAATTTAAGTTATTTTGGGTTAGGACCTTATGAGAATTATCAAGATAAACATTATGCTAGTTATTTAGGAAGATTTAATTCAAGTGTTTCAAAAATCCATGAAGACTATATTCGTCCACAGGAAAATGGAAGCAGAAGTTTATGTAAAGAAGTTGAAATCTATAATGAAAATTCAAGTATTTATGTAGCGTCACAGGATGATTTCAGTTTTAATGTATCTCATTTTTCAACTGAAGAATTAACAAATAAAAAGCATAACTTTGAATTAGTTGAAGATGATGCAACCTATTTAATAATTGACTACAAACAAAGTGGAATTGGGTCTAATAGCTGTGGTCCAGAATTAGATCATAAATACAGATTAAATGAAAAATCTATGAAGTTTAATTTCTATTTAAAGTTTGAAGAAAGGTAACAGGAGGGATTTAAATGGCACGACTTGGAATTTCTATATATCCAGAACATTCAACAAAGGAAAAGGATATTGAATACATTCGTTTAGCTGGAAAATATGGATTTAAAAGAGTTTTTACATGTCTATTAAGTATAGGAAAAAAGACAAGGGAAGAGCTTATAGATGAATTTAGAGAATTAATTGATGTTGCACATGAAGAGGGCATGGAAGTAATTCTTGATGTTAATCCAGTAGTTTTTAAAGATCTTGGTGTATCTTATGATGATTTATCTTTATTTAGTGAGATACATGCAGATGGAATAAGATTAGATGAAGGTTTTGATGGAGTAAAAGAAAGTCTTATGACATATAACCAAGGTGGTTTAAAAATAGAGCTAAATGCAAGTGGGGGTAGTGGGTACTTAGATAATGTAATGAGTAATTTTCCAAACAAAAATAAGGTTATTACTTGTCACAATTTTTACCCACAAAGATATACAGGTTTAAGTTTAGAGCACTTTAATAATTGTAATAAAGCAATGAAAGAGTATGGGTTACATACAGCAGCTTTTGTATCTAGTAATAATAATGATACATTTGGGCCTTGGCCAGTAAGGGAAGGGTTATGTACTTTAGAAATGCATCGTGATTTGCCTATAGATTTACAAGTAAGACATCTATTTGCTACTAGAATGATTGATGACGTTATGATAGGAAATGCTTATGCTTCAGAAGAAGAATTAGAAGCATGTTCAAAAATTAATCCTGGAATTTTAACATTTGGAATTGAGTTAGATAAAGAATTAACTGAAGTAGAATATGAAATTTTATATTACAAGGAAAATCATGCAAATAGAGGAGACGTTAGTGAATATATGGCTCGTTCTAGTGCTCCAAGAGGAACATTTGCTAATGAATCTATTCAAAAAGCAAATGCTGTGGATATGAAAAGAGGAGACGTTGTTATATTAAATGATGAATATTCAAGATATAAAGGTGAGCTTCACATTGTACTAAAAGATATGCCTAATGATGGAAGAAAGAATGTAATTGGGCATATACCAAAGGAAGAATTATTTTTACTTAATTATATGGAACCTAGAAAAATATTTACATTCAAGAAAAACTTATAAAGAAAGTGAGAGGGTAGAATGAAAAAAATATATTTATTTTGTAGTGCAGGAATGTCAACTAGTATGTTAGCTAATAATATGCAAAAGGTGGCTAATGAGCATAAGCTTCCACTAGAAATAAAAGCTTTTCCAGATGGGAAGATAGATGAAGTTGTTGAAGAAAAACATCCAGATGTAATTTTATTAGGTCCTCAAGTAAAGTATAGATATAAGGAAATTTCAAAACGTTATGAAAATAGTGGGATTCCAATTGAAGTAATTAATTCTGATGATTATGGAATGATGAATGGAGAAAAAATATTAAAACATGCTATAAAGCTTATAAAAAGTAATAAATAAAAAAGTGAGGTGATTATTAATGTTAGATAAATTAGAATCAATTTTTATGCCACTTGCTGAAAAGATTGGGAAAAATAAATACTTAATTTCTATTAGAGATGGATTTTTACTTACAACACCATTATTAATTATAGGATCATTCTTCTTACTTATTGCAAACTTCCCAATTAATAATTGGACAGAATTTTGGGCAAGATTTTTTGGAGAAAATTGGACAGCCTATATGGCTAAACCAACAAGTGCAACATTTGATATTATGGCTATCTTAGCTGTAGTTGGAATTGCATATTCTTTTTCAAGAGAATTAAATGTAGATAAATTATCAGGAGCTGCTGTAGCTGTAGTATCATGGTTTATATTAATGCCATATAAAGTTACAGATGGAAGTGTAACATTAAATGGAATTCCATTAGATTGGGTTGGTTCTAAAGGAATATTCATAGGAATAATAACTGCATTTGTATCAGTTCATATATACGCATGGGTAATTAAAAAAGGATGGATAATTAAAATGCCTAAAGGTGTTCCACCAGCAGTTACTCAATCATTTGCAGCGTTAGTTCCTTCAGCAGTAGTACTTGGAGTATTCTTTTTAGCTAATAGTTTAATAGCAATTACACCATATGATAACGCATTTAATTTTATATTTAAATTTTTACAACAACCACTTCTAGTGTTAGGAAATACATTAGGTGCAGTATTAGTTGCAATGGGATTCCAACATTTCTTCTGGTTCTTTGGAATAAATGGAGGTTCTATTGTTGGTAGTATAATGCAGCCTATATTAACACCGCTTTCAATGGAAAATTTATCAGCATTCCAAGCAGGAACTGCACTTCCAAATGTAATAAATCAACAGTTCTATGACTTGTTCACTACATTTGGAGGAGCTGGATCAACATTATCTATGTTAATTGCAATGATTATTGTATGTAGATCACAACGTATTAAAAACTTAAGTAAGATTTCAATTGTACCTGCATTATTTGGAATAAATGAACCTGTTATATTTGGATTACCTGTAGTATTAAATCCAACAATTTTAATTCCATTTTTATTAACACCACTTATAAATATTTTAATATCATATTTTTCAATGGTTAGTGGACTAGTTCCATTTACTAGCGGAGTAAGTATGCCATGGACAACTCCTGTTATTATATCTGGATTTTTAACAACTGGCTGGAGAGGAGCACTTCTTCAATTAATTCTTGTAATTTTAGGTGTATTCATTTATATGCCATTTGTAAAGATGATGGATAAGCAATATAAAAAGGAAGAATTACAGGCAAGTGAAAGCTCAGATGATGATATCTCTCTTGATGATTTATCATTTGACGATTTATAGGATGGGAAGTTAATTATGAAAGTTATAATGATATTAGATCAAGTTCAATCTGGATATGGAACAAAAAATGATAAAATGATTCCTCTTACTGGAACAAAGGAGATAATTGGACCAGGGGTAATTATGAAGCCTTATTTAAAAGAAATAGATGGTAATATAGTTGCAACACTTTATTGTGGAACTGGAACATATCTTGAAAATCCAGAGGAGGTTAGTCGTAAACTTTGTGGAATGGTTAAAAGGTTAAATCCGGATGTTGTAATATGTGGACCTTCATTAAGTTATGCAGATTCTGCTTCTATGTGTACAAAAGTAGCTTATGATATTGTAACAACAACTAGTACAAAAGCTTTAGCAGCAATTTCAGAAGATCGCTCAGAAGTAATTGATATGTATAATGATAAAATTACAATTATTAAGACACCTAATAAGGGAGAAAGTGGACTTAGAGAAGCTTTTAAGAATATTTGTAGTGTTGCAAAAAGATTAGTATATAGTAATGAAATAGAATAGATATAGAAAAAATAGGCTTGCAGTTACTTGCAAGCCTATTTTCCTTACCTTAAGTAGGAAGGGGATAGAATTTTATTTTTCTGTGAATTTGAGCTTGCGATGGAACAAGGAAAATAAATATCTATCCCATATTTTTTATTAAGCTACATTAAACTTGGTAACTTGTTTTTGTACTAACTGAGCTGAATACTTGCCAGTTAATGTACCATTCTTAGTAAGGAAAATATCTTTTTCTATGATGGTATCCATTAAAGTTGAAGCTTCAGCTTGAGTTAAGTTTTCCTTAACTCCTTCAATAGAGATAGTAGATTTATCTCCATTAGAAGTAGTGAAAGTCATTGATAAAGTAAACTCCATAACCTAGTTCCTCCCTTTCTTTAAGATTTAGAAATTACCCCTATTACTCTTGGTCGTTGTCAAGCAAGTTAGAGTCATTTAGGTAGTAGTTTCTAGTTGGATTCTTCATTACTGCTTTCACAGCATCTGCAACAGCATATACATTTTCAACAGCAGCATTTCCCTTAACTCCAGCAAAAGATTTCTTTCTATAAGTTGGAGCTCCGTTTTTGTCTGATCCATTTTCTACTTCAATAACTAAAGCAGAACTAGCTAAAACCTTAGTAATTGCCATAATAAATTCCTCCTTTCAAAGTATTCATAAATGATATATGCAGAAGTTAAAAAAGTAATATGTAAAGTAATACAAGAATGATTAACCAAATTGTACATAACTTCATATTATGTATATTACAGATAAGATTTTTATAATTTGGAGGGAAATTTTATGTCAAATTTTTGTAGAACTTGTGATAGATTTGCTGAAATACTTGGAGCTAAGGTTTTAAGTAGGGATAATGATGTATGTACAGTAATGTTTATGAGAAATATAAGAGCTGAAATATTAGGAAGAAGAACACAATCACCATTAGCTTTACCAGCAATGTTCTCTTTTGAGTGTCCTGATAATAATGGTAGAACTCTTAATTTAGGTGAAACAGTTATACTTCAAGACGAGATAAATAATTTTATAACTGAACTAAGAAAAAGGGGCATATTAGTAACTGCTTTTCATAATCACTGGTTATTTGATAATCCAAGACTTATGTATATTCATTTTGAGTCTATTGATAGACCATTAGACTTTGCTATAAAAGTGGCAGAAGCTTTTAGAGTATTAAGAAGATAAGATAAACAATTTTTCAGCTATTTATACTTTACTAATCATATCTTTTAAAAATGTAAAATGTAAAAGAATCCTAATGATAGGGTTCTTTTTTTATGCCTATGAAATTATAAAATTTTGATTAATTGTGAATATGTAGAAAGTATGACATAAGTGTTCTTTGAAAATTGAATAGTACGGTGTTGGGAAAATATGCTATAATTAGCTCATAATTGTATTATTATAGTTTGTAGTTTTTTTACTAAACGATAAATTAGAAGTTGGGGGGGATTATAAAGTTGTCTAAAAGTAGAAAAATTTTGCGTGGTATTATATTGGTTGTATTGTTAATTTGCACAGCGTTTTTAGTATATTCCGTTGTAACAAATCCGTTTGGAAAACATGATATAATGCTTGCACTTGCAGTTACAGCAGGGTTTATTGCACTTGGAGATGATAAAGTTGAGAAAAGATAAATTCCAGTTTATCTAGTAAGCTAAATAACTAATTGTAAAATAAACGAACTAACGGAGGCGATTTTAATGAGCTTTATAGTAAAGTTTAAAACCTATATGAATAATAAAAAAATTAGCATCCCTTTTCTTATTGTAATTATAGGATTAGCATTAGCACCTTTCATTCATTATTCTTGGATTGCATCGATGATTGCATGTCTTTTCCTGAAAGAGGATGAAATTGATTAATATATAATCTTAAGAAATTGTGACATAAAACTTGAGAGGTGCTACACTCAAGTTTTTTTCATTACATGATTATAATAAAAGCAGATAGCACTATCAATAATAGTATTCATATAGATATTGTAGTCGGTGCTTGTGCCTTTAATTTGATTAAGCTTTATTAGTGTAGATTTTCTAAAAGAATAAGATCTACGGACTTCAAAATACTCTCCATCTATAGGTGGCGTAATACCATTGGGGTGAGCTTTATGTCTCTTATCTTCAATAGATGGGGTAGTAAAGTTGATTTGAGTGACAGGTTGAGTCTCTTTTTTTTCAAAAACTGCATTCTCTTCTTTAGCTTCATCAGTAAAACAAAAGCTAGCAACAACATCTTTAGATGGTGGTACATAATCTGTAAAACAGATTTCATCAATTGGTTCTTCGTAACATAAATCATCTTTGGACATTGTAAATTCTTTTTTTCTTCTTGCCATTTCAAACCTCCAAATTGTTTTTCTATAAATTTTATATGCAAAAAGATAAGTTCTTAAATTTTTGACAAGTTAAGAACTTAAGAAGAAAAGAACTTAAGAAGTTATAGTAAAAATGCGGGCTTGAAGGGGTTTTTATGAAATGAATTCTAAAAATACATATATTTTATTTGAAAATAATTTTTGGAGGTATTTATCATGGAAGATAAAATTAAATTGAGGGATGAAGAGTTTGAGAGTTTAATCGCTACGATAAGAAGGAGATAGCTTTAGCTATAAGGAATTCAACCTTGGATTACGAGATGGAGTGTTCATTCTGATTGTAAGAACTACAATTTGTAATCTATTTGTGAGAAAATTGATAGGATAACTGATGAGTATATTGAAGAAACAAGAAAGGTTATTGGGAGTTTTAAAGTTTAATTAGAAAAGGCTTGAAGTTAACTTTAGAATAATGAATAGTGAACCGTACCATAAGTAATGATCAATTAACAAAATATGTTGTAATAAAAGAAGAAGATAATTCTTTAGTGATAGGCAAATAATAATTTGCCTGATTGAATAAAACTTGTATAAATTTAACGTTTTAGTACAAATAACCTATATTTCATTACTTTTTTAATGAAATATAGGTTATTTGTATTTAGAATAAAGTTATGAAGTTAATTAAATATATATTCTAAATATGGAGGGATATAAAATGGAAGAAAATTTAAAAATATCAATTTTACAAATTCTCAAAAAGTCACTTAGAAAGTTTAAAAATATGGAAATTTTAATTGTAACTATGACTTTTATATTAGTAGGAACATTTGTGTCTACAATTTGTAGTGCTGGTGATAATCTTACAATTAAAGAGTTTGTCTTTGATGTTCTTGGTGACTTTATAAGTTTAATTGGATATATGACAATAATTAAGATAGTAGAGAAAAAATATAAAAAAGAAGAAGTTTATGTGAAGAATATTATTAAGGAAGTGATTCCGAGAAGTTTTCCTGCTTTAGTGCTATATTTAACAGTGGTTATTTTAACCCTTATTGGAACATTATTAGTAATCATACCAGGAGTGCTATTCTGCATATTTACAGCATTTTATCTTCAAGTTTTTACCCTTGATAATAATGGGATAATTGATTCTATAGGTAACAGTATTAGTTTTAGTGAAGGTTTTAGAGGATGCATTTTTAAAATGTCCATAATTGAAATAATTATATATTTAATTAATGATTATACAATATTATGGTTATTAACCCACCTATTTAATTCAACTATATCATCGGGAGTAGGTATAATTATATCATCTGTCATTACTTCAATTATGACAATAGGCTACACAAGTTTATATTTGAAGATAAGAGAAATTAAAACTATAGAATAAATAGTTAATTATACTAAAATTACAATTAATTGGACACGTTTTATATAAATCACCTATAATTTTATATATAATATGTTTGATTCAAAGTTTTTTTATGGAGTTGATGCTGGAATGATTTATATATTGGAAATATGCTCTTGTCTAGCAAGTATATATTTTGTTTACTTTCTGGGATTATTCAAATTTCAAGTTAAAAAATGTTTAACCATAAGCATAAGCGTTCTTAGTTCTATGATTATATTTTTTGTATTTGAGGATAAATTAAAAGACATTAGCTACATTTTAGATTCAAAGCTTATTTTGAGTGTAAGTTTAGTTATAGCTTTTTCTTTAGCCTATTATAAAGAAAAATATAAATGTCTAGAAAAATCACTATTTTCAGTATTTATAATATCTATAGTTAACAGATTTGCAGTAAATTTAGTTAAAATAATTTTTATCAGTGTTTATAATTATGATAAGCTAATTGATAATATTAATTTTATGCTTATATCAACCCTTGTAAGTTATCTATATACAATAGCTATAATATTTTTAATAAAAAAGTATAGTAAACTCAATAATTATAACATTAAGGATATATTTAAAAATAACTTTTTATACTACAGCATAATATCTTTGTTTTCGTTTACTTTAGTTATTGATAGATTTATAGTATATATGATTTCAATTATAGAATTTAACAAAAGTATTTTTAATGCATTACTAATTTTAAGTGAAATTACCATTGTTGTTGTCTTTGCAATAATTTTGGCTTTCATATATTTAAGTAAAAAACATGAAGAAATATTATTTAGACAATTAGAAATTGAAAAACTCACAGAATATACCAGAAATATAGAAGTTTTAAATCAAGATACTAGAGCTTTTAAGCATGATTTTGTAAATATACTGTCTTGTATAAGAGGATATTTAGATACAGATAATTTTAGTGAATTGAAAAGTTTTTTCTTTAATAAAATATTACCAATTAATGATGATTTGAATAAGGATTCTTTAAAACTACATTTACTTTCAAATATAAAAATTCCAGAACTAAAAGGACTTATTTCTTCAAAGGTTTTAAAAGCAAAGGCAGAGGGAGTAGATATATTTATAGATATAGCTGAACCTATTGAGGATATAAAGATGGATACTATTGATTTGTGCAGAGTTTTAGGTATTCTACTAGATAATGCTATTGAAGCAGCAGTTTTATGTGCTAATCCAATTTTGAAGCTAGGGGTTATTAAGAAAGAAAAGTCGATTGATTTTATAGTAATTAACTCATTTGAAGGAAAAACACCTAAAATACACGAAATATTTATAAGAGGATTTTCAACTAAGGGGAGTGGGAGAGGAATAGGACTTGCTAATTTAAAAAGCATACTTAGCAATTACTACAATACTATTCTTGATACTACTATAGAAGATAATTTATTCACTCAAAATATTAAGATTATAAGTAGGAGAATAACTCTATGATTAAAATATATATTTGTGAAGATATTGAAGAGCAAAGGAATAGGATAAGAAGTTTAGTTAAAGATATTATATTAGAAGAAAAATTAGATATGACAATTGAGATAGCATCTCCTAATCCTATGGAGATACTAAATAAGGCAAAAGAAAATGATAAGGATATTTCATTGTACTTTTTCGATGTAGATTTAAATTCTAATATTAATGGTATAGACTTAGCTAGTAAAATTAGAGAGTTTGACCAGAGGGGATTTATAGTATTTATAACTACTCATGGGGAAATGAGTTATTTGACTTTCACCTACAAGGTTGAAGCTATGGATTATATAATTAAAGATGATTATTCAAATATGGCTGAAAGAATAAAGGAATGCATTTTAGAAGCTAAAAAGAGATATTTAAAGAGTGATGAAGAAGAAGGTAAAGTTTTCACTATAAGAAAAGAAGATAAAGTTATAAATGTAAAGTATAAGGACATGCTTTTCTTTGAAACATCTGATACAATTCATAAGATAATATTACACGCAATTAATAGACAAGTTGAGTTTTATGGCAAAATGAAAGATATAGAAGAAACTTTAGATGAAAGTTTTGTAAGATTTCATAGAGCATATTTGGTTAATAAGAATAATATTTCGGAAATAGATAGGAAAAATCGCATAATTCATATGATAAATGGAGAGATATGTTATAGTTCGGCTAAGAATCTAGAGAAATTTTATAAGGGGAAGTTTTAATAACTTTAGGGCCTAGTATCAGTACACTTTCTATAAAAGTGGCAGAAGCTTTTAGAGTATTAAGAAGATAGAATAAACAAATTTTCAGCTATTTATACTCTATAACTCATATATGTAAAAGAATCATTATGATAGGGTTCTTTTTTGATGCCTAGGAGATTATAAAATGTGAATGTGTAGAAAGTATAACATAAATCTTCCTTTATAACTGAATAATATAGTATTGGAAAAAGATGATATAATAAGTATTAAGTTTAAATAGATAAAGTGGAATTTGAGGAGGTAAATTAAAATGGCGATTACTGTAAATATTTATTATACTGGTAAAAATGGGAATGCTAAAAAATTTGCAGAAGAGATGATTTCTAGTGGAGTTGTAAATGATATTCGTACTGAAAATGGAAATATACAATACGAATATTTTTTTTCTATGGATGACGAGGAAACCGTACTTTTAATTGATAGTTGGAAGGACCAACAGTCTCTTGATTTACATCATGATTCACCGATGATGGCGAAAATTATTCAACTTAGAGAAAAATATGATTTGCATATGAAAGTAAAACGATACATTGATGATGAAGTAGGGTGCGATTCTAAAGACAAAAAATTTATTAGGAATTAAACAAATAAATTCCAGTTTGTTGATTAGCTTATTGAAGAGATAAAAATAAACAAGGGAGGAAAATAAAATGAAGAGATGTATAAAATCAGTTTTTTTGATTTTATTAGTATTTACTACCTTTATTGGTTGTTCATCAAAAAACAGCAACAAAGATGATATCACACTTATACCTACTGAAAATGATGAATTAATATGTGAGGAAACTATATCTCCCAATAAGGAATATGTAACCTCAGATGAGGATATTGTTAATTATACAATACAAATTTATCAAAATACAAAGAATAATATTATTGTTAATGCAGATTCTAATTCTGGCTTTTTTGAAAAAACACAATATGTATTAGATTATGATAAACCAATTTCTAAATCAGATGTAAATGTAGAATGGACTACTTTAATGGGAAATCCAAAATATACGGAAAAAGATCAATTGGCAGTTGCAAATGTATCAATTTCTTCAAATAATGAAGTGTTCAGCAAGCGAAAAATAAACTTCTTTAGTAAAGGAATTGAAATTATTGTTGATACAATAAACCAAAACAAAAAATAAAGATTAAGGTAGGATATTGTTTTAATTTAAGAAAAAGAGGCTTGTATATGCAGGCCTCTTTCTTTCAGAAGTTGAAGGATTAAATTAAAATGAGTAAGAACACCATATCATAAGCATCTTATTAATATATTTAATAGTTAAAATGTATAGATACATGATTTTTTATAAGCTTTTCTTCTAGCTCCTGTGCAAAATTTATAGAGTTTTCAAAGTAATTAGATACTCCAAAATTATAGATAGAAGGACCTTTCTTGTAATTTATTATTACATTATCATTTTTTATTAAAACTTCATTTATTTCATTAAAATCAATAATTATTTCTGAAAAAGATTTTTCTTGATCTATTAGTTTTTCTATTTCAGGTTTTAATAACTTTTTAGTTAATGGACTCATTTTTAGAAATGAATTATAATAATTTTTTAGTATAAGTAAATAATATAATTGAGGTGATTTTATGAAAAAGAAAGTTTTAACTTGTCTGTCAATAATATTATTATGCTTAGCAATATCAAATTCTAAAGTAAAAGCAGATGAAGAAATTTATCCTATTAATAATACATATAAACCAGGTATCTATATCTTGAATAAAAATGACAAAAATTCTTACAATTTAACTTATGAATTTGTAAATAAGGGACAAAAATCTGCTATTATTATTTTAGATGAGAATTATGATATTACTTATAAAAATGTTAATTGTAATAGAAGATGTAATGGTGGGACTATAACTAATAAAAACACTATAATAGTAGTGGGTGGAGAGATTGCTTTTTATTTTGAAAAAAATAGTTAATATAAAAAAATACCGTATTATTCAAAAGAATATGCGGTATTTTTTTAGTTTCACTTCACTTTTTATGTGTAATATTTTCTGAATTTAAGCTGATATATTATCTTTTTCAGTTTGGATTACAACACCTAATTTTGTTGATATTATGGTATTTAGCTTGTTTATAGAAGAGGTAAGTGTGGTTATCTGTTTTTCTAATCTTATTAATAGATAAGCACTAACTGCAACAGGGAAACCAACATTACCAATTAAATTTACAAGTTCATTTAGTTCCATAGAAAATCACCTCCTATTAGTCATATATGCAAGGAAGGTCATTGTATCTTTCTAATATAAAAGTTAGCAATAGATCTATAGATATTACAAACTAAGTAATCTTTGAAAAATGAATAGTAAGAAATTTACAAAACATGGTATAATAAATGTGGAATTGTATTATACATTTCATCATTTAAAACTGAAAAAGGGGGCATAGACAATGAAAGAATACTCTTTTGTTGATTTAATTAAATATCTTATTTTTCTAATTCCTATATTCTATGTGCTTGGAGTTATAGTAATGTTCTTTATTCAATGTTGGGGATATTTCCTATGAAAGAGTATTTAAGAAAAAAGCAACTAAATAAAACAGTCTTTATATTAATTATTAGTTTGTTTTCTTTAGTTTCTTTTATGTTTGGTTGTTTAACAATTCTAAAGTTAGGGGTATATTCATCTGTAATTGAGGGTTCTTCAATGGAAAAAACATTTTCTGATGGTAGTAAAATTTTACTTGTAAATACTTCTATAAGGGAAATAAAAAGAGGTGATTTAGTTTCTATTGGGGTGGAGGATCCTATCTATGGATATTGTCACTATACGAAAAGAATAGTAGGATTGCCTAATGAAACCATAAAAATAAAAGAAAAAACTGTATATATAGATGATAATATTTTAGAAGAACCATATGCATATTATAGTGACGACAGTGTTGATGACTTTGTATATGAATTATGTGAAAACCAATATTTCGTTATGGGTGATAATAGAAGTAATAGTTACGATTCAAGAGGTATTGGTCCTGTTGAAAAAGATGATATAGTATCAATTATATGGAAATACAAAGAATAATGAATAAATTCAGTATATTACTTAAATAAAATTAGATAGTAAATTAATGAAAATACTGTATTATTGAAAAGTGAATTTATGGTATTTAATCAAATATGAAGGGTGTGAAATTTATATGAAATCAGTGTTAATTGGTATAGGCGTTTTTATTGTAGGTTTTATTATATCAATTATTGGTTCAAATTTTTTTGATGGTGGTAGTGCTGAGTTTTCTTATTATACTGCAATTGTATTTTCAGTATTATACCTTTCAGGAGTTGTGGGAGTAGCAACATCACTTATTTTAAAGGCCTTAGAGAAAAATTATAAGGATAAATAAATTAGTATTTATAAAGTTAAATAACATATTATAGAATACCGTATTATTCAAAACTGAATATGCGGTATTTTTCAGTGCGTAATCCTAATAAAATATAATATATGTAGATATTACAAATGAAGTAATATTTTAAAAACGAATAGTACGTGCTTGAAAAAGATGTTATAATTAACCTGTAATTGTAAAAATGTCCAGATATAAATAAAATAAGCTCAAAAGGAGAGGATTAAATGGGGTTAATTACTATAGGAATAATTTTAGTAGCTATATTTATGGTTATATTCTATATACCAACTAAGTTAAAAGAACAAGAAGAAAAACAATCGTTATATGTTAAGGAACTATATATAAGAATAAATAGACTTGAATCTAAGATAGATAAAATACTAGATTCAAAGAAAAATGAACTTTAAAATAATGATTTAAATATATTAATAGCAATATTAAATCAATGGTAACACCGTATTATTTATTTTGTATGATATAATCCAAGTTTGTAATTAGAATTAAGTATCAATTTATTAAAAGATAGATACATGGGGTGCTAGAAGTATGAAAAAAATTATATTGAAAATTACTGCTACAATATTTACTATTTTAGGTATGTTTATTATTTGGTTTATATATGTTACTGAATTTAAAGTTACATATGTTTCGCAACATGTAAACCCAATTAATAATTATACTATTTTATTTCAGGAAGTTGGAGAGCCTGAATGGCCCTTTGGAAAAACTCATGTCAAAATAACACTACTTAATGATAAAAAGAAAAAAGTAGAAAAAATTCCTACTTATATTCAAAATGATGGATCAGTTGCGGGAGAAGAAAATATTTTAGTTGAATGGTTTGAAGATTATGCCGAGGTTACATTATTAGGCAGTGAACAAGAGGATGAAGTTCATAAAATATATTATAATTAATAGTTTGATAAAATTGAATTTATTGGGTAAATTATATGAATAATATTAATATTAAGAAGATAAAAACAAATATTAAATTGGGAAAATATCGTATTATTCCAAAAAATATGCGATATTTTTTTATTCGCAATTCTAAGAAAGTGTACAACAAAAGATACATAAATTACTAAACTTGTAAAGTAAAAGGAGGATATTTATAAGAAAATATTGAATATAACAAATATAAAATTAAATTATGGGGGTATAAAGGGTGTATAAGAAAATAATTTGTGGGTTTTTTATTATTTGCTTATCGTTATTTACAATAGGTTGTACAGGCAAGCATAGTGATACTAATAATGGTGATGGTAATTATAGTTTAGGAAATGTGTCTATAAGCGAAAATACACCATGGAATGAGAGTACAAATTTATCAAAAGATGAAAAAAGCTTCTTAGAAGAAGTTAAAAAGGAGATAAATCATGATATTAAATTATATAGCGAAGGAAATATAAATACATTCCTAAATAAAACTATTTCAGGAATGGGAATTTTTAATTCTACTAGTAATACATTTTTTGAAGATAGTAATTTTGATAAATATGTTGCAAATAAAACAGATATTAAAGTAATAGATATTCAAACTGTAGACAATAATAATGCTAAGATTTTGTTGAATATTAAATATCCAGATATGAGACTTCCTCTTTATAAGTCTATAAAAAATAATGAACTAAAAAATGATGAGGATATAACTTTACAGTTTATAAAAGATACTTTTGAAAAAAATCCAGTATATAAAGAAGGAACTTATATTTTAAATTATAAAAAAGCTGAAGATAATAATGAAGTAATATATATATGTAATAATAATATCAGAAAGGCATTAACAGGTAGTTTGATAAATCCTGGTATAAGAAAAATAGATTCTGATGAAGATAAATGTGAACAAGTAAATAAATATTTAAATGATTGCCTTAAATTATTAAAGGACGATGATTTAAACAATTACTACTCAATGGTGTCTTCATGGAAAATAGAGAATATAAGAAAAGAAGTTTTAGAAAATGAAGCTTTTAAAACCATAAGATATTATTTTGTTGATAATATAAAGATTGAAATAATAGAAGGAAAAGAATCATTTCGAGCTATAGTTAGATATCCAGATTTTAATAAAATATTTTTACCCTTATTACAAGAAAAAAAGAATACTAATGAAATTATAAATGAGATAAATAAAAGCATAGTTGATGGTAAGGTAGAAATAGTAGAAGATACACTAGAAGGGGAAATTTATATTGATGGAGAGATAAAGGGAATTCTCGATGATTATAGCTGGCTATTTTCTAATTTAGGAATTGATAGCATTGACATGATAATGAGTAATTTTCAAGAACCATATAATTTTAACATATCTACAGAAATTGAAGGATTAAATTAAAATAAGTAGACCTCGATAGAATCGAGGTCTTATTTATATATTTAGTAATTAAAATGTACGGATGAATGATTTCTTATAAGCTTTTCTTTTAGCTCATGTGCAAAATCTATAGAGTTTTCAAAGTAATTAGATACTCCAAAATTATAGATAGAAGGACCTTTCTTGTAATTTATTATTACATTATCATTTTTTATTAAAACTTCACTTATTTCATTAAAATCAATAATTATTTCCGAAAAAGATTTTCCTACATAATTGTTACTTGATGTGCAAACAGCTACCTTCATTATGCCTCTAAATTCTATTGAATTATCTAATATAATGGCTTCTAAAGATTTTCCTTCATTTATTAATTTATCTATTTCAGGTTTTAATAATTTTTTTGTTAATGGACTCATTCTTTTTGGAATTAAAAGTTCAAATAATATAAGTAATAAAAAAATAGTAGACATAAACAAAACTACAAGATATAGATTTTTATCATTACCAGTTTTGTTTTTTAAATTTAAGAATACAAAAATAATAATTATTAGTAACAATGGAATAAATACAAAATCCATTAATGAAGGCTTTTTAGTTTTTTTATAAAGATTTTCATTAAATTTGTACACAAAACCACCCCTACCATAACATCAACAATATATATAAAATATAACACATATTGAAAAAAATGTAAAACAATATTATAATTTAAAGGAATGAAAGGTAAAAGGTAAAAAAATTTTTTGAGGGGGATTTTATGAAGAAAAAGGTAAAAGTAATTCGTATTATTAGCATGCTTGTATTAAGTTTATTTATTTTGGACTTAATACCATCTAAGGTACATGCTACTGAAGGTAGAGATACTGAAACAAAAGAATGGAGTGAATATGGAATACTATCAGTATCAGATAAAGATATGGTACTTAATGTAGGGGAGTTAGAAATTTCTTCTGATGTTCATTCTAATGGAAACATAAAGTCAAATTCTACTAAGCTAAGTGTTAATGGAGTACTAGAGGCATCTAAAAAAGTAGATATAGTAGCAAGTGAAGAAAATATTAATATACGAGAGAATACAAATAAGATAGAAACTGATGATGTATATGAAGATATATTAAATGAAACTAAGGATAATAGAAAAGAAATTAATGGGTTAAATTTTTTGAATGGGGCATCTATAGATGTAAACAATAATTATAATTCAACAGGTAATACAATAGTAAATGCTTCACAAGTTAACTTTCAAAAAAGTTTATTGTCAGATGGGGAAATATCACTTAATTCTTCAATTGTAAATAGTGGAGAATATAAAAGCTTTATAGCATCAAGAAACAGCAATATAACAGTTAATGCTGCCAACTTTAATTTTAAAGGTATAATTTATGCTCCAAATGGAGTTGTAAATATACAAGGTTCAGATATAAATATAGAAGGTAGAATAATTGCTAATGAGATAATCATAAATGGTAGTAAAGCAAAAATTAAACAAAATGATGATGATTTTGATTTTATTAAAGATGAAGTTAAACCAGATTTAAGTATATTGTCACCAAGCTATGAAAATGATTATCTAGTTACACAAGATGTAGATATAGATATAACAGGTATAGCTAAAGATAATAAGAAAGTAGAAAAAGTTGAATATCAAATTGTTTCAGAAGAATCAAATAATAAAATTAGTGGACAAGCTACTGGAATTGAGAATTGGGCAGTAGAAGACATACCGCTAGAATTAGGAATGAATTATTTAAAAGTTATAGCTTACGATACAAGTAATAATTCTGTTGAAAAAGTAATTAATATTAAAAGAATGAACACAGAAATTAATTTTAGTGATGATGTTGTATACGCTACAGAAAATGATGCAGCTAAATTGAAAGATCAATTTATAAATCAAAAATTAGATCAAAATAAGACTGATGGATATACAGCAGATGATAGAATAATATTAAAGCTAACAAAAAATAATATATTGTTAGATGCTATAAACAAGGGGAATTTTGGAGTAAATAAAATTCTTTATTTTGATCCTTGTGATGTTCTTCCGTCAGGATTTAGTGGTAAATTAGAAAGCTATAATGAAGTATCAGATGGTATAGAGTTTAGATTTAAAAAAGCTGAATTTAATGAAATGATAAATGATTATGTAAGCTTTGATTTAGACAATAATATAGATTTTCAAAATGATATAGCATATATTTTAGCTCCTGATGGAACTAGAGTTGATAAACCTATTCAGAAATCCAGGCTAAGAGCAAGTGAAGAAGTTAAGAAAGGCGTTCAGTTAAATGAATTAGTAAGATTTCTTGTTCCTAAATTTGATGGTTCATCCTTAAGGTTTGGTGATGCTAAAGATGGTCTAGTAATATATGATGAGGATGGTTTAAGAGAAACCAAAGGAGATCAAGTTGTGTTAAAAGCAGAACAAAAGTATTCTAATTTTCAAATTGATTCAGCTTTTGACTGGAATATGAAGATTAGTGATGTATTACCAAAGCAAATACGATTCAAGTTTTCATATGAAGATACAAAAACAAATGGAGTAACATTTAATAAATACTCTAAAGATTTAGAGGAAGTAGTAGATGATATACAAAGTTTAACTAATTCAAGTTTTGAAAATAAAATAGAATTCTTAAATTTCTTTGATATAGAAGGTGTTAAACTAGATGATACTATTGTCTTGGGTTACGTAGGGGTAAGAACAAACGCAGGTACATCTATAAGCCTTATTCCTAAATATACATTAGATGGATTGGCAGAATCGTCATCAGGAAGGTTGGACCCTATTATATCATTGATGATTGTAATGGATATGAGTGGAGAGATTTCACTTAAGGCTTCTATAGAATCAAATACTAGTTCTTATGTTGAGAAAGGATTTAATATACAAAAAGAGGGCTATGTTGGCAAAGGTGGTAGCGTTGAAGATAATAAGGGGCAAAAAACTTATGATCTAGCTTTTGATAGAGTTGCTGATGTATATGATAGAGAATGTAATTCTAGATATGAATTAGATAAGGAGCCAGTTACAACTTTAAAAGGTTCTTTAGAAGGTAAAGCATCAGTAGATTTTGGATTAGGAGTTGGAATAGGATGTTTTACTATGGGAATAATGCCTGGAATGGTAAGAGCTTCAGGATATGCAAAATTTGATTCTAACTTAAAGGGGGATTTCTTAATAAGTAGCGAAAATTCTGATATAGGTTTTGAAGGAAAATTTGGTGCAGAGTTAGGTATAAGAGTTAGAGTAGATGGTAGAGTAGCAACCGACTTAGGAGTGTTAGAATTTAAGTATGTAAAACCTTGGGTATTATGGAGCAAAGGAATAGGAACTAGTGATGATTTAAAGATAGTTTTGACATGGAGCGATTTACCAAGAGATTTAGATTCACATTTATATACGTCTAAGGGTAATCACATTTACTATAGTAATAAGTATGAGTATGGATATGATGATTCTAATGAATATAAGAAGTTCATAGATTTAGATATTGATGATACTAGTGGATGGGGACCTGAAACTACTACTATTTACGAATATACACCAGGAGTATATACATTTAAAGTTAATGACTATACAAATCGATGGGATAGTAATTCATATGAACTATCTCAATCACGTGCAGTAGTTAAAGTTTATAAAGGAGATCAAGAATTACAAACATTTGTAGTACCAACAGAGAAAAAAGGAACTGTATGGAATGTTTTTTCTTATGATACAAGAACAGATACAATTACATCAATAAATACTATTAATTAAGTTAGAGAATAGGCTTATATATTTAAGCCTATTCTTTTTGTTTTTAGGTTATTAAGATATTTCATCTTTGTAAGGAAGAGTGAAGTGAGTTAAATTATACCTTAAATAAAATGCATGTTGCAGTGAGTATGAATAGTTAAGAATATGTAGTTAAGGTGAATTAAATGATCTTTGAAAATTGAATGATACAGTATTAAAATATGTTATTATTATAATAAAATTAATAATATAT
>OGSO01000138.1_pt1 | contig 38793 bp, 39 predicted proteins | sample 1573971 | NCBI WGS metagenome assembly OGSO01 (sample SAMN03295843, study PRJEB24534) | human gut metagenome | isolation source: fecal sample 3 from infant 6 | host: Homo sapiens | place: USA: Pittsburgh, PA | collected 2014-07
AATATATAAATATAACAATATATAAATAAGAATTAATACAATCTTTCTATTTATTTAAGAGTATTTTAAGATTATAAAAGTAAAATGAAATTATAAAGTGGATTGTGAAAGATATAAGGAGTATTGTATGGAGTGTAGAAATAGTTTTTATGATAACGTCAACAACTCCTCCTTTATAGTAAGAAATAGCAACAAGGGTCTTACAGATGATGAAGTAAGAGATAGAATTGCAAGAGGAGAAGTAAATAAAATACCAAAGGCGCCTTCAAGAACAATGTGGCAAATGATAAGGGCAAATTTTTTTAATATATTTAATGCCTTAAATATAATATTAGCTTTGGTTTGTATAGCAGCAGGATCTCCAAAGAATGCTATATTTGCAGGCGTAATAATAATAAATAGCATTATTGGAGTTGTACAAGAATTAAGTGCTAGGAACACCTTAGAAGAGTTGTCTGTTTTAAGCATGGCTCATGCCAAGGTATTAAGAAATGGAAAGATTAAAAAGGTTTGTGTTGAAGAATTAGTTTTAAATGATATTGTATACCTTGATTCGGGTAACCAGGTTTTAGCTGATTGTGAGCTTATTGATGGTGATGAATTAGAAGTAGATGAATCTATGTTAACAGGAGAGTCTGATTCAGTATATAAAGAAAAGGGAGATAAAATATTATCAGGGAGTTTTATTATCGCAGGTGAAGGATTAGCTGAGGTTAAGAAAGTAGGTGCAAATACTTACTCATCTCAATTAGCTGAAGAAGCAAGAAAATTTAAGATAATTAATTCAGAGTTGCAATCATCTATAAGCAAAATAATAAAAATTCTATTGTGGTTAATAGTGCCAATAGGAATAATTTTAACAACAACACAAATAGTTTTTAGTAATATTGGATGGAGAAGTGCAGTGTTAGGAGCTGTTTCTGGAATAGTAGGAATGATACCTGAAGGTTTAGTTCTTCTAACAAGTGCAACCTTTATAGTATCTGTAGTTAAGCTTGCAAAATATAAGACATTAGTACAGCAATTATCGGCAACAGAAGTTTTAGCTAGAGTTGATGTGTTATGTGTTGATAAAACAGGTACAATTACAGAAGGAAAGCTTAATTTAGTTAATGTTGAGTTAATAGGAAATAGTGATAAAGAACTAGTAGACATAGCATTATCAACATTAGTACATAATTTACCCAATAAAAATCCAACTCAATTAGCTATATTAGAAAGATATAAAGATTGTGATACCTTAGATGTATTAGAAAAAGTACCATTTTCATCTAGAAGAAAGTGGGGAGGAATAGTAATAAAAGGTGAAGAAGCTTGGATATTAGGTGCACCTGAAATATTATTGGGTGATAGATACAGTAAGTTTAGTGAGAAAATTGAGAAGGAAGCTAGAAAAGGAAGAAGAATTTTACTGTTAGGAAGAATGGATCAATCTTCTCTAAAAAATGGAATTAAGGAGCAAGTTAAAGAAGAGGCGTTAATTTATATAGAAGATGTTATTAAGGAGGAAGCTCCAAGAGTATTAAAATATTTTAAAGAAGAAGGAGTTAATTTAAGAGTAATATCAGGAGATAATCCAGTTACTGTTTCAGCAGTAGCAATGAGAGCTGGCTTAAAAAACTGGGATAAGTATGTAGATGCAAGAACTTTACCGGAGGATATTGAAGAATTAAAAAAAGTTATAGATGAGTATACTATTTTTGGAAGAGTAACCCCACATCAAAAGAAGGATATTATAAAAGCATTACAAGCTAATGGTCATACTGTTGCAATGACAGGAGATGGGGTAAATGATGTATTAGCATTAAAAGAATCTGATTGTGGAATAGCCATGGCTAATGGTTCGGATGCAACAAGAGCTGTAGCCCAGCTAGTACTTCTAAATTCTGATTTTGGAGCATTGCCTCATATAGTTGAAGAGGGAAGAAAGCAAATAAATAACCTAGAAAGAGTGGCAGAGTTATTTCTATCAAAAACGGTGTTTTTTGTATGTTTAGCATTTATTTTTTCAGCATTAATGCTACCTTATCCACTATTACCAATACAGGCTTCTTTAGTTGGTAGTTGTGCAATAGGTATACCTGCATTCTTTTTAGCTTTATTGCCATCTAGAGGTAGGGTAAAGAGCGGATTCTTAAAAAGAATATTAACAACAAGTATTCCTAATGGTGTGCTTATGGTTACTTTTACTACAGCAGGATATATAATGAGTTACTTATCAGGGGCGAGTATAGAAGTTAGTAGGTCTATAGCCCTACTAATATTTGCAGGTATAAGTTTAATTATATTAATTAGATTATCTTTTCCTATTACTAAATTTAAATTTGTATTAGTAATATGTATGATAAGTTGTATTGTATTATGCTATACGACGCCAATTGGTAGGGAAGTATTTAGTTTGTCACCATTAACAATTAGAGAATGGGGTATAGCAGGAATATTTACAGTTTTATCTTGGCCTTTAATATCTATAACGGTTAAGGGTGCTAGAGTTTTATTTAAAGAAAATTCAAAAGTTCAAATGGTTTAAGTAAGAAGTCCTCTAGTTTTGAGGACTTCTATTTTAGCGTTATATAGAATTAAGAGAGTTATAAAGTTGACAACTAATGGCAAGTGTAATAAAATCTATATGTAATTTAATTAAATATGTCCTCATAGTTCAATGGATAGAATAGTCCCCTCCTAAGGGATAGATGTAGGTTCGATTCCTACTGGGGATACCATATAATATTAAGAAATGGCTTAACCATAAAGGTTAAGCCATTTTTGTTTATCTAAAAAGGGACAAAAAGGGGACTCCTATTCAATTAGACATTTAGATTAAGTATATATTTCTCGATAATATAAGGAAAATATAATATATAATGGGAGATTGCTTGATGAAGGATAAAAGATACTATGATTATGAAATATTTAAGGAGGAATTTGATAAGAGCCAAGGGGATTTAGAAAAAAGAAAGGCAATTAGGGATTTAAAAGATTATATTAAAATGGAGTATGAAAGACAATTAAAAGACGGAGTATTAGATATTGAGGCTGAAAGGATTAGATTAGAAAAAGCGTTAGGTATTTATTATCATATAGCAAATGATAAAAATAGTTATTTTAGAACATTACTAACTTTTACAATTACAACAATGATTACAACAGGATTATTTGAAATTGTGAAAGGATTACCAACTAGTAGTTTATTTAAAGGTAGTATTATGGTATCTATAATTAGCATTATTATGTTGTTTGTTACACAAGTAGATACTGACTCAAAACATTATGAAAAAGATTTTGTGAATTCACTTTCTTTAAAGGTATTAAAAGAAATAGAGGCGATGGAGAATAAATAAAGTATAATTTATATATGTAAAAGGGAGAGAGTTTAGTGGAAAATTTATTTGAGTATTTAGATGATAGAGGGAAAAAGAATATGAAAATAACAATTGGTCAATGGTTAGGGCGTGAGTTTAGAAAGTTGGTTAAGGAAAAAGGACTAAACATTGAAGTTGTAAATAACTTAGATAGAATGAAGCTAGCAGAAAAGTATTTAAATGATAAGATGGGTAGATATACATTTGATGTTTTTAAACAATGGTATAAGGGGAATAGAGAGTATTATATGTATGAAGTAGAAAATGATATAGCTCAATTTATAGATTTAAAAATTCCTAAGAACTATTACGTTTGCTTAATAGAGAGTCTAGGTAAAGAGTATACTAATGGGGAGTATAAGGGAATAGATATTTTAGATGGAGTAAGATTTATCTATGAAGAGAATTATGAGTTAGAGAAGTTAACTTTAGAAGGGACTCAAATAAGTATAAACATCAACAAAATTAAAAGATATAAGAAGTAATAAAGTAGATTAATATTATTGCATATAAGCAAAAATATTAATCTATTTTTATATTAAACTTATAGTTTATTTTTAATGGATTTAGTGAGTGAGAGGTGTTAATTCCATTAACATTTAAGATATTTAGAAATTTTTCATGATTTGCATTGAATATGTCAATAGAGTTTGATACAGCTTCAAATTCAATAGATATGGTGTTCCAATTAGATACTAGGTATTTAAATCTACTAGGAAATCTGTTTTCTTTATGTTGAATAGAATGTGTTAATTCATGAATAATACAATCTAATAATACATACTTTGCCCAACTGAATTTATAGGAGTTTATTAGGTCAATAGTAAGGTAATCTTTAAAATCATTATAATTACTAAGATGTGGTAGTATAGATATCCGTTTATCTAGCATATCTAATATTCTATTTTCAAATATATAGATGCTTTTAGAGCCTATGTTATAACAGCCAAGCTCATTAGTTAGATAAAAAGGGTTTAGTATATATTCAATAACTCCTCCCCAAAAATATATAAAATTGAAATGTTTTAAGCTATGAAATATATATCTAGACCAGGTATCAAAAATAATAATTTTGGTATTTAAATATTTATATTTTTCAGGTAAAAGGGTTAAGCAATCATTAAGCTCATTAGTTGAAATATTATTAGAGTAATTAATAATATTAAGTTTTAAATCCATATCAATAACAGCTCCTATACATATTAGAGTTTAAATAAGGAATCTAAAAGTTTAGCTGTATTCTTTTGCATATCTTCCATGACGTGAGTATATGTATTCAAAGTTACTGAAATATCTTTATGTCCCAATCTATCACTTACTACTTTTATATTCTCTCCATGAAAAATTAGTAATGTAGCATGGGTATGCCTTAATGAATGGAAGGATATTTGTTTAAGGTTTTTATATTTAGATACTTTTTTAGTAAACTCTATTGAAACATTTCTAGGATTAGCCATACAATTATTTCTATCTTTTATTATAAATCCATTCATAGGGTCACTATCAACTTCTCTAAGCTCTTTTAGATGATCTATTAACACATTAGGTATAGAAACATTCCTGTGGCTTGTAGAAGTCTTTAAAACGTCGGATAAAAGCAATTGTTTATTAATCTTATCTTGGATTACTTGATTATTAACAGTAATAAAGGCATTATCAAAATCTATATCAGACCATCTAAGTCCACAAAGTTCACCTACTCTTAACCCTGTAAGTAAGGAAATAAATACAGGAGTATATAAATAAGTATCTTGAATTTCGTTTAAGAAAAAATCAACATTATTTTTATCCCAATAATCTATTTTAGGTTTTTCTAGCTTGATTTTTTCTATATCAGTTGGAATATTATAAATAAGTTTATTTTTCTTAGCATATTTAAAGCAGTTATTTAATATTTCAATTATCTTTTTAGCACTTGCAGGAGCAAGTTTATTTTCATTAATTAAGCTATTATAAAAGTTTTGTATTGTAATGTTTGTTATATCAGTTAACTTTAAATTACCTAGTTTGGGAATAATATGGTAGTTTATTCTACTAAGATAATTATTCTTAGTATTAATTCCTAGAGTATTAGATTTATAGTTATTAAACCATTCTAAAATAAAATCTTTTAACAAAATACTATTTGTAGTTGGTGTTATATAACCCTTGTTTTTTTTATTCAATGTTTCTGTAACAAAAATTTCTGCTTCTTTCTTTGTTTTGAAACCTTGCTTTTTTAGTCTTGTACGTTTTCCGGCTTCATCATAACCTAATGAGATGACTACCTGCCAATTAGATTTAGATAATCGATTATAGCTTGCCATAACCGTCTTTTAAAAGTTTCTCGATATATATGTTTACGGAGTCAATATTATTAGGGGAGAGATTGTATAAATCGTACAAGTTAGTGATTAATTTACTAATAGAATTTAAAGTTTCTTCAGTATAAAAGCTTTTGCTAATTAATGAAAAAAGAGGATACTGAAGTTCTAATAAGATACTATTTTTATTGTTTTCACCCATATTAACTAAAGACAGGTATTGTTCCTTATAATGTTCAAAGCCTTTGTAATATAAATCATCATGTTTTATGTTTTTGTTACCTAATAGATAATCAATATCAGAGTTCAATGCCATTGATAAAGCATTTAATATTTTATAATTAGGAATTCTTTCTCCAGTTTCATATCTAGATATTGAGACACGAGATATTTTTTCTCCAATATCTTTTGATACTATATCTGCAAGGGTTTGTTGAGAAAGACCATAATTAATCCTTTCTTCTTTTAATCTTTTAGCTAATAAATTATTCATTGTATCACCTCAAAAATATAATACCACAAAGTGTACCAAAATGGTACTAACATAATAATAAAGTACCAATATGGTACAAAAGAAGGGAGAAGAGAGTTATGGATAATAAGAGTTATATGTACACAGTAGAAGAGTTCGCTGAAAAAGCGAAAATAACAACAGCTCATGCGAGACAATTATTAAGAGAAAAAAAGCTAAAAGGCATTAAAGTAGGTAAGTCATGGAAAATAAGTAAGGTTGAAGTTAATAATTATTTAGGAATACAAACAGATATAGGAACAATGGAAAGAGAAATTTTAATATCTGAATTACAAAGTAAGTTGGTATTAAAAGAATCTCAATTGGAGAGTTTCAGAAATATAGTTGGTGTATTAGCAAATATGGTAGGAATTTAGGAGGGAATAATGAGGAGATATAAAGTAAATGAATCAAGAGCACATAAATATATTCAAATACCAAAGGAACTTTTTATAAGTAAAAGATATCAAGATTTATCAAATGATGCAAAGATATTATATGGTCATTTGCTAGATAGAATGGAGCTATCTAAGAAAAATAAATGGATAAATGAAGAACAAGATATTTATCTAATTTTTACAAGAGAAGAAGCTATGAATCTTTTAGGCATTTCCAATAAGACAAGCACTAAAATATTCAAAGAATTAAAAGAAGCAGGGTTAATTGAAGAATTAAGACAGGGATTAAATAAGCCTAATTTAATATATATTGGTCATATAGTATATGATGGAAGTATGAAGAAGGAGATGTGTAACTTATATGAGTCAAGAGAGGATAATAAGTACTATTTTAAGGATGTAGATTTAGCCTGTGAAGATAAGAAAGATATACATAGAAATAATACTAATATTAATAATACTGATATTAGTAATACTAAATATAGTAGTAAAGAAAAAGAAACCATTTATGGTTCAACAGTAGATGAGGAAGTTTTAGAAGTGTATAAAAGATATATCTCTAGCAGTGTAACAGATATAGAATTTAATAAATTAGCACAATTTGAATACATGTATAACAAAGAGATATTAATAAAAGCAATTATGATTGCATGTGAAAATAATGTTAAGAGGATTAATTATATAGAAACGTTATTAGAAGATTGGTGTAATAAAGGGTTAAATGATGCAATGTTAGTAGAAGCCAATATCAATTCATGGAAAAATAAAAATAGAAGATACAAGGAAATAAAGGAAAATAAAATAGAGAGAACTATAAACAATATAGATACAGATTTTAATATTTATTACTAAAGGGGTATATGATGAAATTTTATAAAAATAAAAATTATAGATACGAAAGTGAAGATAGAAAATTTGAATTAACTTGTGACTTTCCAGTTAAATATTATTATGAGGAATTTGAAGTATGGATTGAAGGAAGAATAGAGCATAACGGCAAAGATTATTACTTTTACAATAATAATGGTAAAAATCTCAATTTGTCTGATGGTGTAATGTTAGAAGTGTTAAGTAATTAAGAAAATGAAACAAGCTTATAATTTATTTTATTTAAAAACCCATTCTATAATAAATGTAGGATGGGATAATTTTAAATAAAATAAGTAATATGCAAGAATTGACTTTTGATATCCATGGATATCAAACTCGCATTGTAAGGGACTATCCCTTAAACCTTATTTTATTAATTTTAATAATCACTATGTTCAAGAGTTGATTTCAGAAAGGAAGAATTTATGGAAGTAGAAAGAAAAAGAAAGAAAAGTGTTTTAGTAAGAATGGATGAAAAAGAATATGAGAAATATATAAGGCTAGTGAAAAAAAGTAAGTTAAGTCAACAGAATTATAATTTGAAATGTATTTTAGATAAAGATATTTATGTAATAGATGGAATACAAGAATTAGCTATGCAGATTAGGAAAATTGGAGTAAATATAAATCAAGTAGTACATCTAGCAAATGAAAATAATAATATAAATAGTAATGAGATAGATGTGATCAAATCAGGAATGAATGAAATTTGGAGATTATTAATAGGCTTTGTGAAGTGTATTAAAAAATAGTAATAGGTAGTTCCTTGGGAGCTACCTATTACTATTTATATAAAATTATTTTCAGTTTAAATTATAATTTGAAATATGTTACAATTAAAATTAAGAAAAACTTTCCAATAAGGATATGTTTGATTAATAATAGTATTAGTATAATTTGAATTAAAAAGGGGGTTGGTAAATAATGGTTGACTTTAGAAAGAAATTAGGTAAAAGCAATACAGAGTTAAAAATAAACCCTATAGAAATTTATGATTCTTTAGATTGGCAAAGCGATAAAAGTGTATTGAGACCTGCACAAATTAAAATTTTAGAACAGTGGTTTGGAAAATTTAGAGATAATAAAGATACAGTATTGAAGTTAAACACTGGACAAGGCAAGACGATAATAGGATTACTTATATTACAATCATATTTAAACGATAAGAAGGAGCCTGTAATTTATTTATGTCCTGATAAATATTTATTACAACAGACTTGCCAACAGGCAGAAATGTTTGGAATAAAATATTGTACAGTTAGAGATGATATACCGGATGAGTTTTTAGACGGCAAAAAGATTCTAATTACTACTTGTAGTAAGTTGTTCAATGGAAGATCTAAGTTTGGAATAGGATCAAGATCTTTAAATATTAACTCTATATTAATGGATGATGCGCATCAATGTATTGATTATATAAAGAAGACTTATAAAATAACATTAAATAGTAATCATAAAGCATATAATTCATTAGTTACACTTTTTGAAAACGATATAAAAAATCAAGGGATGGGAACATATCAAGAGATATTAAGTAATGATAAAAGTGCTTTTTTACCTGTACCATATTGGGCTTGGTTTGATAATGTAGAAAATATAAGTAAGATACTTGTAAATTATAAAGATGATGATGAGTTATTATATAGTTGGCCATTAATAAAAGATGATTTGCTAAATTGTGAGTGTATAATTTCAGGAGATAAATTAGAAATATTCCCAAGTATATCTTTAATTAATAAATTTGGAAGTTATAATAATGCAAAGCATAGAATTTTTATGTCCGCAACTATAGTTGATGACTCTTACTTAATTAAGGGATTAGGAGTAAGTTCAGATTCTATAAAAAAACCACTTACTTATGAAGAAGAAAAATGGTCAGGGGAAAAGATGATTCTTATTCCATCGATGATAGATGATGAACTTAATAGAGAAGAAGTAATAGCTAAATTATCTAAAATTAAAAACACTAAGTTTGGGGTTGCTATACTATCACCATCATCTAATAAAGCTAAAGATTGGATGAATAATGGGGTTTCTATAGCTTCAAAAGATAATATATATGAAAAATTGTCTTTTCTGAAAGGGGATGAAAAGAAAAATCCAGTTGTAATTGTAAATAGGTATGATGGAATAGATTTGCCAGATAATTCATGCAGAATACTAATTATAGACTCGCTACCAATATATAATTCTCTAGAGGACAAATATATAGAATCTTGTTTAGAGGGAACTGAAATTATCAAAAGAAAAGTAGCACAAACGATAGAGCAAGGCATGGGAAGATCAGTAAGAGGACCTAAAGATTATAGTGTTATTATTATAATAGGTAATGATTTAGTGAGATTTGTTAGAAGTAGTAAAACAAGAGACTATTTATCAGTACAAACACAAAATCAAGTTAAAATAGGGTTAGATGTTGCTGAATATGCAATTGATGAAATAAGAGATGCGAATAAGGAGCCATATAGTGCATTTAAAGAATTAATTTTACAATGCCTAAATAGAGATGAGGGATGGAAAGAATATTATAAAAATGAAATGGATAGTATGGAATTAGATATAAGTGAATCAATGATAAATATTTTAGAATTAGAGTATTTAGCAGATATGGATTTTAAAAATAGTAAATATAAAACTGCTTGTGATAAAATTCAAGTGATAATTGATAAATATTATTCGAATAATTCTCAGCTAAAAGGATGGTATTTACAGAAAATGAGTAAATATAAGTACTTTGAATCTAAATCTGAATCTATAAAGCTACAACAAGTTGCTTATAATAATAATAATTATGTTTTAAAACCTATTGAATTTATAGAATTTAAAAAGCAAGAAACAATTAATTTGAGAAGAGTAAATAATACTATATCATATTTAAAAGAATATAAAGACCATGAGGACTTAGTGATGGATTTCTTAGAGTCAAAATCAAAGCTTTCTTTTAATTCTAACTCAGATGATTTTGAAAAAGCAATTGATTATATTGGGAAATTATTGGGGTTTGTTTGTGTAAGACCTGATAAAGAATATAAAGAAGGGCCTGATAATTTATGGCAAGTGGACAATGATAGGTATTTTTTAATTGAATGTAAGAATCAAGTTGATATTGATAGAAAAGAAATATCGAGGGATGAAGTTGGCCAAATGAATACATCAATCGCTTGGTTTAATAAAAACTATAATAAAGCTCTTCATAATGTTTTTCTAATTATTTCAACTAATAAACTTTCTAAGGGAGCTGTATTCAATGAGGATGTTAAAATAATTAATGCAAATAAACTAAATAAATTAGTTGAACAAATAAGAAAGTTTGTAATAGAATTAAAAAAATACGATATCCATAATATTACAGAAGAAAAGATAAATCAATTGTACAATCAGTATAATTTGGGGTATGAGGATTTTATTGAGTCTTATTCAATAAATACAAGGTAGTACGTTGTTGATTTGGGAATTGATAAAGGGACTTTAAGGGGACAATTATTTAATATTTATTAAAATAAATGTAAATAAAGAAAAGATTATAAATACTATAAAGATAGATGATATAAGTGTTTATGGTGTTTGAGATTATATAATCCAACATATAAAAATATATAAGAAAATTCCTACTGGGGATACCAAGTACTCAAGAAAATCTTGAGTACTTTTTTTATAAATTAGATTTGTACATGATATTAATATTAGAATTTCTAGGCATAATAGTTAATATAAAAAATAGAAATATTATGATATAATAAATATTAAAATATATTTAGGAGAATTAGGAGAGTGATTATAGTTGGACTCTAGTTACACGTTTGAGATAATTCTATTAGTTATAATGATTATATTATCAGGATTTTTCTCGATGTCAGAGACAGCACTTATGTCTTTAAGTAAGATAAGAATTAGGCATATGGTAGATGAAAATGTAAAAGGCGCAAAGCTTGTGGAAAATTTAATTGAAGACCCAAACAAGCTTCTGGGAGCAATACTTATAGGAAACAATATAGTTAATATAGGAGCATCATCATTAGCTACTTCATTAGCTTTAAAGTTATTTGGAGGTAGTGATAAGGCTGTTACTGTAGTAACCTTAGTTATGACTATATTAATACTTATATTTGGTGAAATAACACCTAAATCAATTGCAAAACAAAAGTCAGAAAACGTATCATTATTTGTTAGTAAGCCTATTAAACTAGTGGTATCTGTTTTTAGACCGCTTGTTAGTGTATTTACTGGAATCTCATCTATATTTATTAGGCTTCTTGGAGGAAATCCTAAAGCGTCTGAGCCATTTATAACGCAGGAAGAATTAAAGACAATGGTTGGTGTAAGCGAAGAAGAAGGCGTTCTTGAAGATGTAGAAAAAGAAATGATATTTAATGTTTTTGATTTTGCAGATATGCAAGTTGAAGATATAATGGTTCAAAGAGTTGATATAACTGCTATAGATGTTGAATCAACATATAAAGAAGTTTTGGAAATAATAAAAATGGAACAATTTTCTAGAATTCCTGTTTATAAGGAAACTATTGATAATATTATAGGAATACTTAATGTTAAAGATTTGATAATAGCAGATATAAATGAAGAAGATTTTAAGGTTACAGATTATACAAGAGAGCCTTTCTATACATTTGAATTTAAGAAAATAACAGAAGTATTTAAGGAAATGAAAAAGAGTAAAAACCACATGTCTATAGTTTTAGATGAGTATGGTGGAACTGTTGGAATAATAACTATCGAAGATTTAATTGAAGAAATAGTTGGTGAAATAGAAGACGAGTATGACGATGAAGATGAAATGATTGAGGTAGTAAAAGAAGACGAATATATAGTAGACGGAAGTGCTAGACTTAATGATATAAGTGATCTTATAGGAGTAAGTATGGAGTCTGAGGAGTTAGATTCTGTAGGTGGATTAGTAATAGGAGAACTTGGAAGAATACCTGAAGAAAAAGAAGAGGTTCTTATTAATAACATCAGATTCGTTGTGGAAGAAGTAGATAAAAATAGGATTAAGAAAGTTAGAATATTTACTTAATGTATAGAGGAGGTTATTTAACTTCCTCTATAGTTATATAGGAGAAATAGTTTATGGACTTTATGAAGTATGCTTTAATAGAAGCTGAAAAGGCTATGGAGGCAGAAGAGATACCAGTTGGTGCTATAGTTGTGAAAGATGGCATTATTATAGGAAGAGGTTATAATCAAAAAGAAAAAAAGAGTAATCCTACTGAACATGCTGAGATTATAGCAATAAGAGAGGCTTGCAGTAACATTGGAGATTGGAGATTAAATGGATGTGAAATGTATGTTACATTAGAACCTTGTCCAATGTGTGCAGGAGCTATTTTGCAAAGTAGAATATCAAGGTTATATATAGGTACATTTAATAAAGATATGGGTGCTTGTGGTTCTGTAGTTAATTTAGTAGACAATAGAAGGTTAAATTCCTTTGTTAATGTTATATGGACTTATGATGAACGATGTAGTGATATATTAAAAAATTTTTTTCATTTAAAGAGGAATGGAATTTTACAGAAGAGGAGATTATAGTTTATGAACAACCCAATTGCATTTGAGTTATTTGGATTAGAAGTAAGGTGGTATGGATTATTAATAGGATTAGGAGTAATGGTTGCTTTAGCATTAGCTTATTTTAACTGTAAAAAGAAAAATTTAAGTTTTGATTTATTAACAGATGGATTTTTAATTGCATTTCCTTGTGCAATTATTGGAGCAAGATTATATTATGTAGCTTTTGAATTTGATAGGTATAGAAACAATCTTATAGATATATTTAATATAAGACAAGGTGGCTTGGCTATTCATGGTGGACTTATAGGAGCTTTTTTAGCTGCATATATTTTTGCAAAAGTGAAGAAGATAAATATATTAGAGTATATGGATGTTGTAGCTCCATCTTTAATTTTAGCTCAAGCTATAGGAAGATGGGGAAATTTCATGAATTCAGAAGCTCATGGTGGCTCTGTATCGGCTGAATTTATAAGTCGTTTTCCTAAGTTTATACAAGATGGAATGTATATAAGAGGAAATTATTATCATCCAACTTTCTTATATGAATCAATATGGAATTTATTAGTTTGCGGAATTTTAATATTTATTTTGTATAAGAAAAAAGAAGGAACCGATGGAATTGTTATTTCTAGTTATATAGGATTATATTCTTTAGGAAGATTCTTTATTGAAGGATTAAGAACAGATAGCTTAATGTTCTTTGGATTAAGAATAGCTCAGATAGTAAGTATATTAGGAATAGTTATAAGTATATTTTTATTAGTATATATTTATAGAAAGAAGAAGTAAAATTGAGGACTGTAGCAAATTGCATAGTATATTCAATTTGTGAACAATTCTTTTATAAAATCTTAAGGAAGAAATATTCTATTGAATTAGAATTATATCTATGATATTATAAGGAAGTATTAAAAACAATAGTATATCTTGGAGAGATGTCCGAGTGGTCGAAGGAGCACGCCTGGAACGCGTGTATAGGGGAAACTCTATCGTGGGTTCAAATCCCACTCTCTCCGCCAATGCCGTGCTAGATGGGGAGTTAGCGGTGCCTTGTAACCTGCAATCCGCTATAGCAGGATTGAATTCCCTAGGGAGGCTATAATGAGTATGGTCTGCCCTATGTAAGTGGTGTTGATAGTCGGGTCCCACGCAATGGAACCCATGAACCTCGTCAGGTCCGGAAGGAAGCAGCGATAAGTGGTCACTTTCGTGTGCCGTGGATTAATCTGGCTTGAGCTAACTGCATAGGTAACGCGTATGATTTATAATCGAACTAGGGTGCACGGTTTTATTATGTACACCTTTCTTAAAATAAAGGAAAGGCTTTTTTTATGATATACAAGAAATATTTAGGTTACTCTTCAATAGGATTAACAATATAGGACAATAGGATAAGAAAGAGAGGGAATTTAAGCTTTGCTTAAAATCCCTCTTTTTCTTATTGTCTATCTAAATTAATATATTCAAATTCTATTCCGTTTTTAGGATCTTTCTTTTCACCAGAAGAATAGGTGATTTTCCACTTACTAAAGTCTATATCAGGGAAATAAGTATCTCCTGAAAAACTTCTTTTAATTTTTGTAAGATATAACTTGCTACAATAAGGAAAAGTTGTATTGTATATTTCTCCTCCACCAATTACGAAGGCATTTTCACTATTATTTGCATATTCATTTATAACATCTTGAATATTATGTACTATTTCAACTTGATTAGAATCAACTTTATAATTTTCATCTCTAGTTATAACTATATGTTTTCTACCAGGAAGAACTCCAGGTAATGATTCAAAGGTTTTTCTACCCATTATTAGGGTATTATCCATGGTTATTTCTTTAAATCTTTTTAAGTCTTCAGATAAATGCCATAGTAGTTTGTTGTCTCCACCTATTAAGTTGTTTTCTGCTATAGCAACAATAATTGAAAGCATTAAACAGACACCTCCATTTTAATTGCAGGATGATATTCATAGTCTATTAATTTAATATCATCAATTGTAAATTCATAAAAGTCTTTTATTTCAGGGTTTAACCATAATTTAGGAGCAGAATATGCATCATTTGCTCTAGTAATTTGTACTTCTATACCCTCAATTTGGTTTTCATATATATGAGCATTATTAATTACATGAGTAAATAAGCCAGGCTTTAATCCTGTAACTTGTGCTAGCATATGAGTTAGAACTGAAAATTGAGCACTGTTAAAAGGAACTCCTAAAGGCATATCACCGGATCTTTGAATTAACATACAGTTTAGGTGACCGTCAGTAACATCCCACATAGTTAAGAAACAGCAAGGAGCAAGGCTCATCTCAGGAAGGTCTTCCCAGTTCCAAAGATTCAACATCATTCTTCTATCTTGAGGATTGTTCTTTAATGCTTCTATTAGATTATCTATTTGGTGAAATTTTTTTACTTGGTATCCATAGGCTTTACCGATAGTACCATCTTCACCTTCCCATTCATTCCAAATCTTAACGTTCATTTGTCTTAAATCTTCAACTACATTAGATTGCTTTTGATAAATCCAAAGCATTTCTTTAACGGCTGTTTTAAAAGCAACAAACTTAGTTGTTAGGATAGGAAACTCTTTTTGAAGATTAAATTGCATTATTTGATGTGGCAACTTATACGTAGGCATTCCAGTTCTATTATTATCATAATACCCATTATCTAGAATGTCTTTTACTATAGATAAATATTTTTCATCGTAAAGACTCATAATTAACCTCCCTAAAAATAGTATCTAAACTATTTTAACATATTAAATAATTATTTACTAATATGTTCTGCAGTAGTGTATAATAAGAAATGTAGGATTTAACAAGAGTAGAGAGGTGAAGACCTTGGCATATACAGCCTTATATAGAGAATGGAGACCTAAAAATTTTGAAGATGTAGTAGGTCAAGAACACATAACAACTACATTAAAAAATCAAATACAAAATGATAGAATTGCTCATGCTTATCTTTTTTGTGGAACTAGAGGAACAGGAAAAACTTCTACTGCAAAAGTTATGGCAAAGGCTTTAAATTGTCTTAATCCTGTGAATGGAGAACCTTGCAATGAATGTGAAATGTGCAAGAAGATAAATGAGGGATTAGCGATAGATGTCACAGAATTAGATGCTGCTTCTAATAATGGAGTAGATAAGATTAGAGATATAATTGATGATGCGAAATATCCTCCACAGGAAGCTAGATTTAAAGTATATATAATGGACGAGGTTCATATGTTATCTATGGGAGCAGTAAATGCTTTCCTAAAAACACTAGAAGAACCACCAGCTAACGTAATATTTATTTTGGCAACTACTGACCCTCAAAAGTTACCTATAACTATACTTTCTAGATGTCAAAGATTTGACTTTAAGAGAATTAGTAAGTCAGATATTTCAGATAGATTAAGAAAAATAGTAGGTGCTCAGGGAGTTTTAGCAGATGAAAAAAGTTTGGAGCTTATTTCCAGAGTTTCTGATGGTGCTATGAGAGATGCATTAAGTATATTGGATCAAGCAATTGCAATGGGGGATGGTTCTGTTAATTATGATAGCGTAGTTGGAATGCTTGGATTAGTAACTAATGAATACTTGTTTAATATAACTTCAGCAATAATAGAAAGAAACATACAAAAAGCAATGAACATTATTGAAGAAGTAGTTTATGCAGGTAAGGATATAAATTTATTTATTAAGGATTTAACAGGACATTTTAGAAATTTATTAATGGCAAAAGTAACTAATAATCCTGAAGAAGTGTTAGATATGTCTATGGAAAATATAAATCTTATAAAAGAGCAAGGCTCTAGAATAAGAGTAGAAGAAATAATGAGAGATATTAGAATACTTCAAGAGGCAGAGGGTAATGCTAAGATTAGTAAACAAGCAAGACTATATTTAGAATTAGCTACAATAAAAATGTGTAAAATTGAATATGATACATCTAGTGAAGTAATTCTTGCTAGAATAAATAGATTAGAAGAAGTAATAAAGAGTGGAAAGATACAAGTGGCTCAAGCACAACAATGTAGCAATCAGGATGATGAAGTATCTAATGTGCAAAAAAGAGTTGCAACACAAGATGTAATTAACAAAGAACAAGCAGTAACAGAAACTCCTGTTATTGAAGTGAATACTAATGCAACAACGTCTATTGGAGATATACAAAGAGCATGGCATGATATATTAGAAGCTTTAAAAGCTAGAAGAGCTATGGTTATATATGCCTCATTAATGACAGGAAGACCTGTAGCCTGTAATAATGGGATTGTTTTAATAAAATATGAAGAAGAGTATGCATTTAATAAAATAAGGTTAGAAAAACCTGATAACATAAAGGTTATTAATGAAGTAGTTTCAGAAGTAATGAGAGAGAGATTAAAGGTTAGATTTACTGTTGAAACTAAAGAAGAAGCAGAAAGAAACCCTGAAGAAGTTCTTTTACAGGCATTAGGAGAATCTGCATTAGAAATAATAGATGAATAAAAGATAGAATTGAATTAAAAAATACTATATAATATAAAATATATATTTTGTAAGGAGGAATTGATTATGGCAAGAGGTGGATTTCCAGGTGGCTTCGGCGGAGGAAATATTAATAACTTAATGAAGCAAGCTCAAGCAATGCAAAAGCAAATGGAAGAAATGCAAAAAGAAGTTGAAGCTGCTGAATTTGAAGCTTCAGTTGGTGGAGGAGCTATTTCAGTTCGTGTAAATGGAAAGAAAGAAGTTTTAGGAATTAACATAAAACCAGAAGTAGTAGATCCAGATGATGTGGAAATGTTAGAAGATTTAGTACTTAGTGCTGTAAATGAAGCTTTAAGAAAAGCTGATGAAGAAACAGCTAATAAGATGGGTAAATTAACAGGTGGTTTAAAGATGCCTGGTTTATTCTAGGAAATTATTTAAGGCATACAGGTATAAATTATTCCTGTATGCCTTTTTACTGAAAGGAATGAGAGAGATGGATTTTTATCCAGTAGCTATAGAAAAACTAATAGAAGAATTTGCAAAGTTACCCAGTATAGGACAAAAGACAGCTCAAAGACTAGCTCTACATGTATTAAATTTACCTGAAGATGAGGTTAAAGAATTTGCAGGAGCGTTAGTTAAGGCGAGAGGAACTATAAAATACTGTTCGGTTTGTGGGAACTTTACTGATAGTGACCCATGTGCAATATGTTCAAATCCTAATAGAGATAAGGGCATAATTTGTGTAGTAGAGCAACCTAAAGATATTATGACCATGGAAAAGGTAAAGGAATTTAATGGGCTTTATCACGTTCTGCACGGAAATATTTCTCCTATGCAAGGAAGAGGTCCACAAGATATTAGAATAAGAGAATTAGTATCTAGAATGAGAGAAGATATAAAAGAAGTTATAGTTGCAACTAATCCCAATATTGAGGGAGAGGCAACAGCTATGTACATATCTAAGATCTTAAAACCTCTAGATGTTAAGGTAACAAGAATTGCAGCTGGAATTCCAGTAGGTGGAGATTTAGAGTATGCAGATGAAGTAACTCTATCTAAAGCCTTAGAAGGTAGAACTGAAATATAATGTGGAAATAAAAAGGAGGGCCACAATTTACATTGGGCCCCTTAATAGATAGATGGGAGTTTTAGAAGTTTTGTTTGATAATGAGTGAAAAGCTTCTTATAGAATTAATATATGGGATATAGTGAAATGTGTTCCAAATTTTTTTGAGTACTTGTATACTACCTCTAAAAAATGGAAATAATCTAGATAAATAAGTTTGGAGGGGTAGTTGTGAATAAAAAGAATATAATTCAATATATTACAGGTATTAAGGAAAATGAAAATGAAGGATTAGATATTGTAGATGCAATTGAAGATGCCAAGGCAGAACTTGAAGCAGCAAGAAGCACATTCGATAATGTACAGGACTCAAAATTAATTGAACTTGCTATCTATGCTGAAGAAGTTGCATTAAAAAGATATGAATATTTGCTTTCTTTGGCGAAAGAAAGAGATATTAGAGTAAGTAATGAATATATATTAGATAGGTGCATAAGAATGGCAGAGTAAAGTAAATGGGGGGATTTTAATGGAAGAATTAACACAGTTAGTAACTATGAATCCAATAATATTTGGTATAGTAGGGCTAGTCATATTATTTATTATTTTAAAGTTATTTAAGTGGCCTTTAAAGATACTTCTTAATGGTGTATTTGGTGTTATTTTATTATACTTAGTTAATTTTATAGGTGGACAAGTTGGATATCCAAATCTTATTGGAGTCAACTGGATAACAGCTCTTGTAGCAGGATTTTTAGGAATACCAGGGGTAGCTGTTTTAGTAATATTTAAATTGTTTATGTAGTTTTGAGCTCACTTAATAGGTGAGCTTTTTTATTCTTTAGAAAATTATAGATTCAATTAAGTTGTGGGCAGCTTCAACAATTTAGTAATACATTAGTTCATTTCTTCATAAAGAATAAAAAAATAAAATATATGCCCTTGCAAGATTTTCCTCAGGCAAGCTTCGGAAACTCTAATGAGTAAGTTCTATTTACCAAATTTAAATTTGGAATATCACTTATGCAGATGGGCGAAAAAAATCGACGGCTCCACAGTCGCCTTGGCGATTTTTTATATAAATAATATAATTTAAGAATATGTTAAGAAAAAACTAAGGTTTTAGATTGTTTATTTTTAAGTATTGTTGTTTATCATTAGGATATAGAATTTTAGGAGGAGAACATATGAAAGTTTTAGAAGTAAAAGGGGTAAAGAAAAAACTTGGCAAAAGAGAAATTATTAAAGGTTTAGATTTATCTGTAAATGAAGGAGAGATTTTTGGTTTCTTAGGACCAAACGGTGCAGGTAAAACAACAACTATAAGAATGCTTGTTGGATTAATATCTCCAAATGAAGGGGAAATAGTAGTATGTGGTAAAAGTGTTTTATCAGAAAAAGAGCAAGCGCTTAAAAATGTTGGTGCAGTTGTAGAAAATCCGGAACTTTATAAATATCTTTCTGGTAGAGAAAATCTTATGCAAATAGCAAGGATAAGAAAAGTATCTAAAGAAGAAGTAGAAGAATTAATAGATTTAGTTGGTCTTAAAGATAGAATAGATGATAAAGTAAGAAAGTATTCTTTAGGAATGAAACAAAGACTTGGATTAGCTACTGCATTAATAGGAAATCCTAAGTTATTGATTTTAGATGAGCCTACAAACGGGTTAGACCCTTCAGGAATTATAGATTTTAGAGATGTTGTAAAGAAGGCAGCAAGAGAAAGAGGAATGGCTGTATTTATTTCTTCCCATATATTAAGTGAGGTTCAAAATCTTTGTGATAGAGTTGCATTTATAAATAATGGAGTTATTAAGTCTGTAGAAGATATTCATGATAATAGCATGGAAACTGAATTGGATAGTCTAACATTAGTTGTTTCAAGTAATAAGGAACAAGCTGTAAAAGTATTGAAAGACATTGGGTTCGTAAATTCATCAACAGTTATAGATGAGGAAATTCATATAATAGTTGAAACAGGAAAAACAACGGAATTATTAAAAGTATTATTAAAGAATAATGTGTTAGTTGAAGAAATTTATAAGAATAGAAAAGGACTTGAACAAAGATATATGGAGCTTGTTGAAGGAGGGATAAGATAATGATATTTACATTAATAAAAAATGAATTAATTAAGATATCTAAAAGATCTAAAACATGGATTGTATTTGCATTGTTTGCTATTTGTGTAGTTGGAATTGGAATTATAAGTAATATAGATGCAAAAAATATAGCTTACAATAATACTCCAGAGGGTAGAATAGAATCTTTAAATAGCTCTATCCAATATGCTGAAGATCATTTAAAAGAGTTAGAGACATACAAGGATAAGTGGGCAGAGGAAGCAATAGAGGAGCAAAAGCAATATATAATTAGCTTAAAGGAAGAGATTAAGCTTCAAGAGGAAAGAAAGAAGAATCCTGATGACCCTAATTTGTGGAGAAAAACATTAGAACAAGAAAAGAAAAATATTCAAGAAGTTTTAGATGATACAAGTTATCCAGATAGATATAAGACACATGAGAAACAAAGACTGGCAGAAATAAATTCATATTTAGATGCTGGGGTAAAACCAGTAGAAGAGTGGGAGTTCTATCCTACAAATGTTGGAATGCAATTTATGCAAGTTGTAGGTTTAATAATATTAGCAGCAGGTATTGCTGTGTTTATGAGTGATATTGTTTCAGGTGAATCTACACCAGCTACATTAAAGTTTTTATTAGTTCAACCAATTTCAAGAGCAAAGGTTATTTTGTCTAAGTTTATTGCAGTTATTATTACAGTTGTAGCTATGATAGCTGGATTAGAAGTTGCTGCCTATGGAGTGATAGGAGCATTTACTGGATTTGATGCTGCTAAAATGCCTAAATTAATAGGCATGAGATTCCAATGGGATTATAGTGAAGTAGAAAAGTATGGAGCACCTCAATTAACACAAGTTGATGGTAGTGGAATATTATCAACAAGAGGAGATGCATTATTCCAAGGGTTTGCATTACAAATATTATTTATAATTGCATGCTGTGCTCTTATATTTATGATATCTACATTAGTTAAGAGTAGTATGATTAGTATGGCTATTTCAGTATTAGTCTGTGTAGCGAGTACTATGATTTGTATGATGTCCCCTTCTGTAGCATCTAAGTTTGGACATTTAATATTCTTAAACTATGGAAATACAGTTAGTGTTATAGATGGTAGTATATCTCAGATGTTTAATAATCCTAACTTCAGCATAGGCTTTGGAGTTGCCTTAATGGTTGGAACTATTGTTGTTTGTTATACAATATCCACTATTATATTTAAAAAGAAAGATATTCTAGCATAGGTAAAAATAAAGCTTCGCAAATGCGAAGCTTTATTTTTATTAATACTCTATATAAATATTATCCTTACTACCCCTTATTACAATTATTACTTCTTTTACTTCTATTATTATGTTAATCTATATTATATTGAAAGGTTTAAGGAGATGATTTTATGCCAGCCGGTACTGGAGTTAATTGTGGAGAATGCCCCGAAAAGAAGAATGGGAATTGTAATGGCGATGATACAAGATGCCTTTGCTATAAATGTCCTAGAAAGTTATCTCAATGTATGTGCGTAAAGTATTGTAGAGAAACTGAATCAGTTTTATATTTTGATGAAAATGAAAACCACTGGTAAAGATACTAGTGGTTTTTAGTTTTGTAGGTAGTAAATATAAGTAATTCATAAATAAATCTTAAAAATAAAAATATTTAAAAAAAGTATACCCAATTTCATAATAATGGTATATAATATACATTACAAGAACACTTGTATTTCATACAAATACATATGGGGCTTTTTAATTAGAAATTCAAGTGAAGCAATAAGTATATAGATAATTAGGGGGATGTTAAACATGCATAAGAAATTATTTATTCCTGGACCGGTAGAAGTACGTCCAGAAGTATTAGCCAAAATGGCTGAACCAATGATAGGTCATAGAAGTAAGGATGCTTCAGCATTACAAAGAAGAATAAGTGATAATATGAGAAAGATATTTTTCACAGAAAGTGAAATTCTTATTTCAACTACTTCTGGTAGTGGACTTATGGAGGGTGCTATAAGATGCTGTACAGCAAAAAAAGCAGCAGTATTTTCAGTAGGTGCTTTTGGTAAGAGATGGTACGAGATGGCAGTTTCAAATAATGTACAAGCAGATCTTTATGAAGTAGAAATGGGTAAGGCTGTTGATCCAGAAGAGGTTGATAAGGCACTTGCCACAGGAGAGTATGATTTAGTAGCAGTTACTCATAATGAAACATCTACAGGTATAATGAATCCAATTGAAGAAATAGGAGAGATAGTAAAAAAATATCCTGAAGTTGTGTTTATAGTAGATATGGTTAGTTCTGCAGCAGGAAGTAAGGTAGAAGTAGACAAGTGTGGCATAGATATTTGTATTACTTCAACTCAAAAGTGTATTGGATTGCCTCCAGGAATGTCAATTTGTACATTCTCTGAGAAAGCAAGAAAGAGAGCTGAACAAGTTCCTAACAGAGGATATTATTTAGATTTACTTCAATTATATAAATATATTCAAAAGAAGGATTACCAATATCCATCAACTCCTTCACTTTCTCATATGTTTGCTTTAGATTATCAACTAGATTATATCTTAAATGAGGAAGGTCTTGAAAATAGATTTGCAAGACATAAGGAAATGGCAAAAATAGTTAGAGATTGGGCAGAAAAGAATTTTGAATTATATTCAGATAAGAATCATTTATCAAATACAGTTACTAATGTTAAGAATACAAAGAATATAGATGTATCAGCATTAAACAAAGCACTTGGGGAAAGAGGTTTCCAAATTTCTAATGGATATGGAAGCTTAAAAGATAAGACTTTTAGAATAGCTCATATGGCAGATTGCAAAGTTGAAGATTTAAAAGAATTATTAAAGAATATTGATGAAATTTTAGGCTTATAAAACTTTGAGAGTTTAGAGTATTATCTAAACTCTTCAAAATTATATGGTAATAAGCAAAGATTAAGGGGGAATATATTATGATTAAGGTGTTAACAAACGACGGGTTAGAAGCTGCTGCTATAGAGAGTTTAAAAGCAGCTGGGGCAGAAGTAGTTAATGAGCATATAGAAGCAGATAAATTAGGAGAAGCATTAAAGGATTTTGATGCACTTGTTGTAAGGTCAGCTACTAAGGTTACAGCTGATGTATTAGATAAAGCTGAAGGCGGAAAATTAAAATTAGTAGTTAGAGCAGGTGTTGGTGTTGATAACATTGATATAAAACATGCTCATGATAAAGGTGTTACAGTAAAAAATACTCCTAATGCAAGTTCAGATTCTGTTGCAGAACTAGTATTAGCTCATATGTTTACAGTTGCAAGATTTTTAAATAATTCAAATGTAACAATGAGAGATGGACAATGGAATAAGAAGAAATATAAAGGGATAGAAATTGCAGGTAAAACCTTAGGGGTTATAGGAATGGGCAGAATAGGTAGATCTTTAGCTAAAAAGGCTACAGCTCTTGGAATGACTGTAATATATAATGATATATTTGGAAAACAAGATAACTTAGAATATGAGTTCTGTGATATTGAAGATTTATTAAAGAAATCTGACTTTATATCATTGCATGTTCCGTATGACAAAGAAAAAGGTTCAATAATAGGTAAAAAAGAGTTCGAATTAATGAAAGATAGAGCCTATCTAATAAATTGTGCTAGAGGAAATGTTGTTGACGAAGATGCTTTATTAGATGCATTAAACAGCGGAAAGGTAGCTGGAGCAGGTATAGATGTATTTGCTAAAGAACCTACAGCAAATGAAGCTTTAGTTAATCATCCTAATGTAAGTGTAACACCTCACATAGGAGCTTCAACTGAAGAGGCACAAATAAGAATTGGTGATGAGGTAGCATCAACTATAAAAGAATTCTTTAATTTATAAAATATTAGGGGGTAAAAGGAAGTGGCTATAGTTAAGGCGTTTAAAGGTATAAGACCAATTGAAGAATTGGCCTCAAAGATAGCAGCATTGCCATATGATGTTATGAGTAGTGAAGAGGCTAGAGATATGGCTATAGATAATCCATACTCATTTCTTCATATTGATAGGGCAGAAATAGACTTAGACCCTTCTGTAGATATACACGATAAAAAGGTTTATGAGAAAGCTAGAGAAAATCTAGACAAAATGATTGAAGATGGTCAATTTATTCAAGATGAGAAACCTTGCCTTTATATTTACAGACAGATAATGAACGGAAGATCTCAAACTGGATTAGTATTTTGTGCATCTATAGATGATTATCTTAATAATGTTATAAAAAAACATGAATATACAAGGGCTGATAAAGAATTAGACAGAATAAATCATGTTGATTATTGCGATGCGAATACAGGTCCAATATTTTTAACTTATAGAGAAGATGAGGTTACTTCTGAGGTTATTAAAGAATGGACTAAGGAAGGAACTAAAAGAAAACCAGTATATGACTTCATTTCAGAAGATGGAATAGGTCATCAAGTATGGGTTATAGATAATGAAATAATAGTAGAAGAAATAATAGCGTTATTTAAGGAAATAGAAAATCTTTATATTGCAGATGGTCATCATAGATCAGCATCTGCAGTTAAGGTTGGATTAAAAAGAAGAGAAGAAAATCCTGACTATACTGGGGAAGAAGAGTTTAATTATTTCTTAGCAGTAGCATTTCCGGATAATGATTTAATGGTTATGGATTATAACAGAGTAGTTAAAGATTTAAATGGATTATCTACTGATGAATTCTTTGAGAAGTTAAAAGATAACTTTATAATTACTGAATCTAAAGAAAATGTACAAATAAAACCATCTAGTAAGCATACATTTGGTATGTTTATTGAAGATAAGTGGTACTTGCTTGAGGCTAAAAAAGGAAGCTTTAATGAATATGATCCTATAAAGAGTTTAGATGTAGCAATATTACAAGATAATATTCTTACACCTATATTAGGAATAGAGGATGTTAGGATATCAGACAGAATAGACTTTATTGGTGGAATAAGAGGCCTAAGTGAATTAGAAAGAAGAGTTCATAAGGATATGAAGGTTTCTTTTTCTATGTATCCTACAGAAGTTGTAGATATAATGAAGGTGGCTGATACAAATCAAGTAATGCCTCCTAAATCTACATGGTTTGAGCCTAAATTAAGAAGTGGATTATTTGTTCATAAATTAAGATAATTGTCTCCACAAAATAAAGATTAACTATGAATAAAAAAGTTTGACTAAGAGAAAAAAGTGAATAAAAAATAATAGAAGTAAAGAGTGAGGAAAGTTAGGAATCACAAGGCTTTAGATAAGTTTTGAAACCTAAGTCCTTACTCTTTTTTTATTTGAAAATTCACTTTGATTTGAAGATTTTATAGTCAATCTTTATTTTACTTGAAATATTTGGTGGTTTGGGTTTGGAGGCTTTGAAGTAAGTGAGAGTGGGAGGTGGGAGGGATGATGGAAGTATATGGATGTATTCAAACTTTATTTTACGTGGACAATAATAGGAATTTATTATTAATAAGATTCACAAAGTATAAAAAATGTTCATAATATGTTAAGAATTAGGAAATGTGATACGACAATTAAATAAGGCGATATGGTCAAGTATCTAGCTCTATGGATAGCAAGGCATGTTTGCCTTGCTATTTTTCTATTAAAAATCATAATATAACGAGGGGGAATGCCAAATGAACACTGAATACGATAAAACGTATAGAAAAAGTTTAAAAATTGTTATTACAAAGAAAGTTGCAGTGGTATTTGCAATAGTATATGGAATTAGCATTTTGTCGCTATATTTCATTGGAAGGATGCTTTTAACGGATGAAGCTATAAGTCAAGAGATAGGATTATTAATTAATAAAATCATATTAATCTATTCTGGCATATTGTTATCGGCTTTAGCGGTAGGTATAATTTTTATCTATAAAGCAGTAGAGAAGTTTGCGACCTTAATACACAGATTTAGAACTCACTTTCAGTTATTAAAAGAAGGAGACTTCTTTTATAGAATTAGAGAAAAACACTTTAAAAGAGAAGATGAATTAGCTGGTATAGCTATAGAAACAGATGCAATGCAAGATGCTGTTGTAAAAGTGTTAGGAGATGTGAATAGTGCAGCTATTGAAGTTAATGATAAATCTAATACATTAACTTGTACATCTCAAGGCTTAATGAACTCAGCAGAAAATATTTCAAAGTCTGTATCAGAAATCACATCAAATTTAACAGAGGAATCTGCTAGTATACTAAATATAGTAAGTATTTTAACAGATTTTAAGAGCATACTTGAAACTAATTTAGAAGCAACTAATAACATAACTAGTATGTCTAGAAACGTTAATGACAAAGCTAACATAAGTTTTTCTGATATGGAAAAGCTAAGAACATCATTTGAAGACTTTAATGGAAAGTTTGATGAATTCGTTTCTATTATTCAAAGCATGCAAGCTAATATAGAAGAAGTAGATAAGATATCAGTTCTTATTAATGGAATTGCAGAACAAACTAATCTTTTAGCATTAAATGCAGCTATTGAGGCAGCAAGAGCTGGTGAGTCAGGAAGAGGTTTTAGTGTTGTTGCAGAAGAAATAAGAGCATTGTCTGAACAAACTAAGGAATCATCTATAAATATAAATAAATTAGTAGGAACTGTTTTAGGTAATTCAAAAAATTTAGTTAGTAAAACTAGTGATATGGTTAAAGATATTCAAGAGCAAAATAATACTATTTACACATCAACATCAGCATTTAAGGATATATCTAAGTTAATTATTGATATGAATCCTGCAATGAATAGTTTGGAAAAAAGCTCAAAAGAGGTATCAAATAAGAGTGATCATATTATAGAAAAAATTAAAAATATATCTGAAACTTCGGAAGAAATTGTTGCATTATCTGAAGAGATTAATTCTGCTTCAGAAGAGATGGACTCATCATCTAAGTTTGTATATGAATTATCTAAGGAACTTGGAGTGCTTGCTGATAATACTTTAAAGGCAGCAGGTGTATTTAGATTAGAAAAACCAGAAGATGAAGAATGGAAATAATTAAAGAGTAAGGCTTAGGCCTTACTCTTTAATTATGTAGTTTAATCATTACTATTTCAGAGGAACTACCTATTCTTATAGGAGGTCCCCATGTTCCAAAGCCAGAAGTAACTACAATAGAAGTATTCTGAAATTTTCCTAATCCATAATCAACATCAAATAATATATCAGTTATTAAATTAATAGGAAAAACCTGACCCTTATGGGTATGACCAGATACTTGCAAATCAATGTTATTACTGATTGATTCATCTAAATATTCAGGATTGTGATCTATAACGATAACAGGTTTATCAGAATTAAAGTTATCCATTGAACTTTTAATAGTATTTAATGAGTCTCTCTCTTCGTTATATCTTTTTACAGTAGTATCATCCCTACCAATTAAGTAGAAGGAATCATTAATTAAAGTTATTTCATCTCTGAGCACATTCACATTTACTTTGGTAAGCATATTTTTTAATTCATCTGATCGATTAGTATAGAAATCATGATTTCCAAGGGATAGATATGTTCCATATTTGCTTTTTATATCTTTTAATGAAATTAGCATATTTTTTTCTTCAACAGGGGTTAAATCACTATCTACTAAATCTCCTGCAATTAAGACTATATCACCATTTAATGAATTGATTTTTTCAACTAAAGTATTTAATCTTTTATTTTCAATTACTTCGCCCAAGTGTATATCAGAAACAAGTACTATGTTAACATCATCTTTTAAAGTTTTATCTATTTTTATATCATAATTTTTAATAGATATTGAGTGACTAAAGTATGTACCTATACACACCAATATTAATGATAGAATAATGGAATAAAAATATAAGTCTAAGTTTAATTTTTTATTTTTAAATATTCTATAAATAATAAAAGATATTACAAATAACAAAATTATGTAAAAAAGAAAAGCTAGATAATATGATCCAATAAAATATAATAACTTATTTATAAATGTAGGAACATAATTTTTAATAAGTTCATAAAGAATAAATGAAGAACTTAATAAGATAAATAAAATAGTAAATAATTTAGGGGGAAGTTTTATCTTATTATTAATTGACTTGTATATTCTTTTGCCAATAAGATAATTAATTAATCCATATGTAAATATAAAAGCAACAATACTTAAAACCAATTTCATCATCTCCTATAAATATACCTACTAGCTAAAGTAGCTAGTAGGTATAATTTTATTAATTCATAGAAAGTAGCATTTCTTTTAATATTGAAGTAGAGTTTTTAACTGCTATTGGGGTGAACTTTTCAAAGTCCATATGAGCTCCATTGTTAGCATTATCAGATATTGATCTAATAACTACAACAGGAATGTTGTTTAAGTAGCAAACGTGAGCAATACTTGCACCTTCCATCTCGCAAGATAAAGCATTAAATTCTTTTTCTAGCCACTTAATTTTTTCTACATCTGCAACAAATACATCTCCAGATACAATTCTACCTGTAAAGGTATTGAAACCTCCAACCTTTTTACATGCACTATTTGCTGATTCTATTAAAGAAGAATCACATTTAAAATCGAAAGTATCCATTCTAGGAACTTGACCATGTGGATCCCCAAATGCAGTAGTATCCATATCATGTTCAACTAAGTTAGTAGCTATAACTACATCACCAGGATATATATCCTTTCCTATACCACCAGCAACACCAACATTTATAACCTTATCTACGTTAAATTCAGATACTAATATTTGTGTACATACAGCTGCGTTTACTTTTCCAATTCCACAAACTACAGCAATTACTTCATTACTCCAAAGCTTACCTTTGTTAAAAGTCATTCCAGCTTTTGTAGTTGAAGAGTCAAGTTGCATATCTTTTAATAATATTTCTAATTCTTCGCTCATTGCAGCGATTATTCCTAAAGTCATTTTATTTATCCTCCTAAAAGTGTTTATTCATAAAATAATAGTTATAGTTTAACATATTACATTTCATCATTGGAATATAAATTTTCATCTATTGGGATTATACTTATAAAGCGTCTTTCATAATTAAGATGCATATGTTTTTTTAAATAAATTAGTATAGGAATACTTATTAAACAAGAAATTAATATGTTAAAAGCTACTCCACCAATGGCAGAAGGAATAAAAAGGATAAATGAAGCAGTATTATTAAAAAAGTGGCAGTAAATAGTCAAGTATAAAGAGTGTGTTTTGTAATATATACAACCAATTATTAATGCTAATAAAAAAGCATTTATTCCTTGATGAAGATTACCATGTATCAAAGCAAATAATAGTGAAGATATAATAATAGCTGTAGAAGGATTATATCTTTTAAGCATACCGTTTAATATTATTCCCCTAAAAATAACTTCTTCTATTATAGGAGCTATTATACATACAGATAAGATGAGATAAATAAAAGAACTATTTAAATTTTGCTCAGCTTGTATCAAAGTATCGCTTTCAGGTATTCTAAGAATTATTGGTAAAATAAAAGCGTCATATAAAAGTCTAAAGATTGTAAGTACTAATGTAATATGGAATATTGTCTTTTTATTAACTTTTTTAAATGTATTTAGTTCATTTGTTCTTCTTCCAAAGACTTTATTAAGTATAAATACCTCAATAGGTAAGAAAAATAACTTTACTACTGAAATGATAGAAAAAGTTAAAGATTCTACTTTAGATTGAAGAGTTAATGGATATGATAAAAGCGTAATAATAAAATCAACAATTAGCCATAATAAAATTACTCCTATACTTTTCCAAAATCCAATATCAAATTCTATATTCTCGTTTTCTATATTTTTTAAAGGACTAAAAATGTTTTGCATTAAATTTCTCATAGAAATTCCCCCTTATAAACTTATATTTTAATTATATACAATTACTGGAATTTATAACAATAAATAAAGAAATATTGGGGTTGCAATAATATAAGATATAAAATAAAATAAACAAATAAAATCTTTAAATGTAAGGAGAGATTAGGAATGTTACAACATCCTTTATCTAGAACAGAATTATTAATTGGAAAAGATGGTTTAGATAAATTAAGAAATAGTAAAGTAATGATATTTGGAGTAGGAGGAGTAGGAAGCTATACTGTAGAGGCATTAACAAGAGCAGGAGTAGGAACATTAATATTAGTTGATGATGATACTGTATGTCTTACAAACTTAAATAGACAAATACACGCTACTTATAAAACTATAAGTAAGGTTAAAGTTGAAGTTATGAAAGAAAGAATTCTTTCTATAAACAGAAAGTGTGAGGTAATAACTCATCAAGTATTTGTAACTAAAGAAAATATACCAGAATTAATTCCAGATGACGTTGATTATGTAGTTGATGCAATTGATACAGTATCAGCAAAGATTGCCTTAGTTGAATATTGTTCTGCTAAAGGAATAAATATTATGAGTTCAATGGGTACAGGAAATAAGTTTGATCCAACTCAATTTAAGGTGGCGGATATATATAAGACTAAAGTATGTCCTTTAGCTAAGGTTATGAGATATGAGTTGAAGAGAAGGGGAGTAAAGAAACTTAAGGTTGTTTATTCTGAAGAGATTCCTACAAAACCAAGAACAGAAGATGTAGTTACTTGTAAAACTGGATGTGTTTGTACTGGTGAATCAACTAAAAAGTGTGCAGCTAAAAGACAGATACCAGGAAGTATGTCCTTTGTTCCACCTGTTGCTGGGATGATAATAGCTGGAGAAGTTATTAAAGATATATTATCTATGTAAAATAAAAGAGCTGTTGTAAGGTTAATAAACTTTACAGCGCTCTTTATTAATATGAAGAACTTATATTTATATAAATATAAAAATATAAAAACATATAAACATATAAACATATAAACATATAAATATAGGTTTATTTTATTTATATATAAATGTTGTTTTAATATCTTCTCCAAGAATAGTTTTTAAAAACTTTTCTAAAGCTATGTTGCTAGAAGAACAAGCTCTATCATATAAATCTTTAGAATTCATTTTATTAGTAAATCGTTTCTTTACTTCTCTTTCTATTACACCATACTCTTCTGCATTTAATTCTATATCTCCAAATCTAAGTAATCCTGTCACAGCTTCCTCATAAATTGTTTTATTATGATTTATATTTACCGAGTATACTGTGGGGGCCGAGATATTAAGTTCTACATCTCTAGTAGTAGAATTCATTTTTAAATCAGAAGAGGAAATTTTAGATAAATCAATCATATAAGAACAATCAGCAAAATAAGTTATCTCTTTATATTTTTCAAATATGCTAAAGTCTCCCCAACTATCATCAACAGTAATTGTTTCAGATAGCTCAAGTTCTAAAGGAATTAAGAGATTAGTTTCATTTATATTATTTATAATACTTTCCTCTGTTAGATATTTAACCCCTGTACCTGATGCATCGGGAAGTGTCCATTGTTTTTTCGATTTTGAAGGAAGTAGAAAAATAGTATAACCAATAAAGATACCTAAAAAAATAAGTATACAAGGAATTAATAAAGAGTTTTTTTGTTTATTCTTTTTTAATAATTTTATGGAAAAACCTCCTTATGTAATTAATTTTAATTAAATATATGAGGAAGAGAATAAATATATGTTAAATTGATTAATTTCACAACTTTGTACTTCTTGTATTGTAAAGATTTTAAACTATAATATATAATAGGTTATTATATATGATGGTTTAGGAGATGACTTTATGCCACAGACATTGGGAATAAGCATTTTAAAAAGTCCTGGTAATTCTAATGAGTATATTATAAAGGATAAGGATAAAATAAACATTGGTAGATTTATAATTATGGATTTAAATGAAGAGAATAGAAAATGTGATATTAAGTTTAAATTTTATAGAGTTAATGATCAAGATTTACTGATTGAAACCTTAAAGTTAGTATTAAAAGCTGTATTTAATGAAATAAGAGTAAATAAAATTAATATCTTTATTTCTGAACTTATTCCTGTAAGCCCATTCTTAGACTTAGGGTTCGTTCTAGAAGGTATATTTAATGAAAATATATATTCACAAGGAAATTATTTTAGTGAATTATCCATGGGGATAAATAGAAGTGATTATAATTATGGGAACAGAATAAGTTTAGTGAATATAGAAGGTAGAGATTTTAATATTAAGTTATTAGCTCCAGAGCATGCACAAAATCTGTTGGATTATTATATAAGAAATAAAAAACATCTAGAACCATTTGAACCTTTAAGGGATAATAGTTTTTACACTTATGAAGTACAAAAAAATATATTGAGTGATAGCTATAGACAATTCTTAAATGGAACAGCAGTAGACTTAGGCATATTTAAAGATGATTACCTAATAGGAAAGCTTAAATTGTCTAATATAGTATATGGAATTTTTAAAAGTGGAATACTTGGATATTCTATTGATAAAGATGAACAAGGCAAAGGATATATGAAAGAAGCTGTTAACTTAGTTGTTAATTATGCATTCGAGGATTTAGATCTTCATAGAGTAGAGGCTTCAGCCTTAGTTGATAATGAACCTTCAAAGCATGTATTAATTGGTTGTGGTTTCAAAGAGTTAGGAATAAATAAAAAGTATTTATATATAAATGGTGGATGGAAAGACCATATTACCTATTATAAAGTAAGGGGTGATTAAAGGTTGATTTTAAGTAATGATGAAATAGTAACTAAGGTATTTAATAATAACATTATATTAGTAAATTCAGAGGATCATGAAAAAATATTATTTGCTAAGGGAATAGGGTTTGGAAAGAAGCCTGGATATGTTATACCAAAAGGAATAAAAGTAGATAAGATATTTACTATTGCAGATAGTGATAATATTGAAAATCTTAATACTATGATAGAAAAAGTGGATAATGACTTCTTTGTTGTATGTGAAGAGGCTATATATGAAATATCGGAAAAAATAAATCAAGAGTTAAATGAAAGTATTCATATAGGATTAATTGATCACCTATATTTTGCAGTAAAAAGATTGAAAAATAATGAAGAGATTGAAAATCCTTTTTTGGTTGAGATAGAAACACTATATTCTAAGGAATATATGTTAGCAGATATGGTTGCTAAAAAGGTAGGAGCATATTGCAATGTAGATATACCTGATGGTGAAATCGCATTTATAGCACTGCATATACATTCGGCAATAAATAATGGAAAGATATCAAATACATTAAAGAATAGTTATTTAGGAAGTACTATAGTAGAACATGTTGAAGATAGGTTAAATATAGAAATAGATAGAAAGTCATTAGATTATGCTAGATTCTTAACCCATATTAAATTTGCTATTCAAAGAATTATGGAAAATATACATATAGACAATGAACTTACAAAAATTATTAAGTCAAGTTATAAAGAATCATTTTCTGTAGCAGAAGAGGTGGCTAAAATTATAGAGGATGAATTAGGTATAAAGGTCATGGAAGATGAAGTGACATTTTTAACAATTCATATAGAAAGATTTAGAATGTCAATTAGATAATAATTATAAAAAAAACTTCACATGAGTTTATGGATATGATATTATTAAATTATAAATTAAATAAAGTAAGGTGTAACTGGTAATGCAGGCAAGACTTGATAGAAGTATTATGATTTACTTATTAGGAATAATTATAAGTAGATTTAGAAATGCTATAATTGAGTCTTTTTTTGTTGCCTAAATTGCCTTTAGCTGGCCAGCTTTAATAAATTTACCTTACTACTAGAACTTATAATTAGTATTTTAGGAGGAATTAGAAATGCTTAAATATTTACAAAGAATAGGTAAAGCTATAATGCTTCCAATAGCAGCATTACCTATTGCAGGTATACTACTAGGAGTTGGTGGTGCATTATTAGGTATCTCAGGATTAAGTAATCCACCAGCAGTATATGAACCATTAATTTCATTTGTTAATATACCAGCAGTAACTGCAATATTAACAGTTATGAAGAATATAGGTGATATCGTATTTGGTAACTTACCAATTTTATTTGCAGTGGGAGTAGCAGTTGGTTTAGCTAAGAAAGATAAAGGAACTGCTGCCCTAGCTTCTGTATTTGGATTCATAGTAATGAATCAAGTTATATCAACATTACTTGCTTTAGGTACTACTCAGCTAGGAGTTCTTACTCCAAATAATGTAGGAGAGTACGGAACTTATGTTACAACTAACCTGGGGATATTTACATTAAACATGTCAGTATTCGGAGGTATTATTACTGGTATTATTACAGCGCTATTACATGATAAGTTCCATGAAATTCAATTACCACAAGTTATAGGTTTCTTCTCTGGTTCAAGATTTGTACCAATAATAACTTCTGTTGTTATGGCTTTAGTTGGTGCAGTACTTGCTTTTGCATGGCCTGTTGTTCAAGATGGTATAGCAGTAATTGCAAATGTAGTTAGAGATGCAGGTTCAATAGGAACATTACTATATGGAATAATAGAAAGAGCGTTAATTCCATTTGGATTACATCACGTATTCTATACTCCATTCTGGTTTGGTTCATTTGTTGAAGGTCATGTTTTAGTAGATGGAGCATGGCAAACAGTTGCAGGTGCGAACACAGCATACTTTGCTCAATTATCAAGCATGACAGATTTAGTTGGTGCATCTGCAGATACTATGGCTAATATTGTTAGTGGTACTACAAGATTCATGGCAGGTAAATTCCCATTCATGATGTTTGGTTTACCAGCAGCAGCATTTGCAATGTATAGATGTGCAGCACCAAATAAGAAGAAGACTGTTGGGTCATTATTATTAGCAGCAGCAGTTACTTCATTATTAACAGGTATTACTGAACCTTTAGAGTTTACATTCTTATTCGTAGCACCAGTTTTATATGGGGTTCACTGTTTACTTGCAGGTTTATCATTCATGCTAATGGATATATTTAACGTATTTATAGGTATGACTTTCTCAGGTGGTTTAATAGACTTTAGCTTATTTGGATTACTTCCAGCAGGTGCAGGAGTTCCAACTAAGTGGTTTATGGTTATAGTTGTTGGATTAGTATATGCAGTAGTTTACTATTTCTTATTCTCATTTATGATAAAGAAGTTTAACTTAAAAACTCCTGGTAGAGATGAAAACGAAGAGGATACTAAGTTATTTACAAAAGCTGACTACCAAGCATCAAAAGGAGCTAAGGGTGAAATAGAAGAAAATGCACCATTAGTATTAGAAGCATTTGGTGGAGAAGAAAATATAGTAAGTGTTGATGCATGTATTACAAGACTTAGAATAGAAGTTAAAGATAAGTCAAAAGTAGATAAAGATAGAATAAAAGCTTTAGGTGCAACAGGTGTTGTAGAAGTAGGTAACGGAATTCAAGCAATATTTGGAGTTAAAGCTGATAGATATAAGAATGAAATAAATAAAATATTAGGAATAAACTAATATATAAATAATAAAAGCGAAGGAATCATCCTTCGCTTTTATTATTTAACTGTATATTCTATAACTGTTGTTTCTCCAGCGATAGTATCTATATTTTCAACTGGTGTTATTGTTCCTAAGATATCAGGATTTGTTATTAATATTGGAGTAATTAATGATAATCCCTTACTCTTTATTAATTCTCTATCAATCTTGATTATTGGAGTTCCAGCTTTAACCTTTGCTCCTTGTTCAACTAATTGTTCGAAACCTTCACCTTCTAGGCCTACTGTTTCTATTCCTATATGTACTAAAAGCTCAACACCATTTTCTAATGTTAATGCAAAAGCATGTTTTGTTTTGAATACTAAAGTTAATTCTCCATCAGCAGGAGCAACTATAGTATCACCAGTAGTGTCAATAGCAATACCATCTCCAGCCATTTTTTGTGCGAATACTGGATCTGGAACCTCAGATAGTGGAATTGATTTACCAGCTACAGCTGATACTAATCTAAAATTGTTTTCTACAGATTGTTCATTTTTTTTCTTTTTTAAAAATCCAAACATAATTACCTCCTGAATATAACAGGAAGACTCACATCCTTTCTTAACTATATACTACTATAACTCTTCTTAGTTTTAGAGTATATTGATTAATATATACATATAAAAAAAGGCATAAGTTTTATATGAAAACTTATGCCTGATCTAACAGTAACACGTTTAATCTCATTATATATTTGGTAAAAGTAAGTGTCAATAATTTTGTATTAAATTATTTTAAATTGTATATTGACATGTAAAGGTTTTTATAATAAAATAAAGTCAAAGATAAATAACGGATTATAAATTGGCGTGTTACCAATATGGGCATTAGCCGGAAAGAATGGAAGTAAAATTCTATTTCTTTTCGGCTTTTTTTGTTGCCCAAAAACAGAAATTATACATTTATTATTTAGCCAAGTTAATCTGAAATGTTTATTAAAAAAGGAGGATTTTATATGTCAAAAGGAAATAACAAAGTCCTAGGAATGTTTCAAAAACTAGGAAAAGCAATGATGACACCAGTAGCGGTAATGCCAGCAGCGGCAATACTAAATAGACTTGGTGCAGCGGATGTTCTTGACCTTCCATGGATGGCAGGTGCAGGTGCAGCAATTTTTGATAATTTAGCAATTATTTTTGCGGTTGGTATAGCAATAGGTTTAGCAAAACAAAACAATGGTACTGCAGGTCTTGCAGCAGTTGTTGGGTATTTCACAATTACTAATGTAGCGACTTCCTTTGATAAAAGCATTAATATGGGAGTTCTAGCAGGTATTATAGTAGGTATATTAACTGGATACTTATATAATAAGTTTAATGATATTCAGCTTCCAGAATTCCTAGGATTCTTTGGTGGTAAGAGATTTGTGCCTATTATAACTTCAGTTTCTTGTTTAATACTAGGTGTTGTTGCTGGATTTGTATGGCCATCTATTCAAGGTGCCTTAGATACATTTGGTAACGAAATGGCAGCAGCAGGAGCAATAGGTGCTTTCGTATTTGGTTTATTAAATAGATTATTACTTCCATTTGGATTACACCATGTATTTAACTCAATATTCTGGTTCCAATTTGGTTCATATCCAAAGGCTGATGGTACTATAGTATATGGGGATATAGCTAGATTCTTTGCTGGAGACCCTACTGCAGGTACTTACATGAGTGGCTTCTTCTTTATAATGATGTTTGCATTACCAGCAGCATGTTTCGCTATGATATTAGCAGCTAAAAAGTCTAAGAGAAAAGCTGTAACTGGTATGTTCTTAAGTATTGCTTTAACAGCATTTTTAACAGGTATAACAGAACCAATAGAGTTTACATTTATGTTCTTAGCTCCAGTATTATATGTATTCCATGCATTAATGACTGGTATAGCGTTAGCAGTTGCAAGTATTTTAGGTATTAAATTAGGATTTGGATTCTCGGCAGGTTTAACAGATTACTTACTTGGATTTGGTATATCAACAAAACCGATTTTAGCTATAGGAGTAGGACTAATATTCGCAGCAATTTACTTTGTAGTGTTCTACTTAGTAATTAAGAAATTTAACTTAAAGACTCCAGGTAGAGAAGATGATGAAGATGTTGTTGGTGATAATGGAGAATTGGAAAAGTCATCAGGAATAGCTAAAAAGGCTGAAGGAATATTAGAAGCAATAGGTGGTTCAGCTAATATAGAAAGTATAGATGCGTGTATAACTAGAATAAGATTAACTGTTGTAAATGGTGGATTAATTGATGAAAAGAAGCTTAAGAGTTTAGGTGCTAGCGGAATTATGAAGTTAGATGAAACTAACTATCAAATAGTTGTTGGTACTTTAGCTGATCCACTAGTAACGAATATAAAACAATTAATGTAGTTTAGAAGTTCTTCCCTAACTTCATAATAAGAGACGTAGAGTTGGTTAATTCTACGTCTCTTTTGTTTATAATCGTATAAAAATCAAATTCAAATTATTACACTAATCCTGGTGTATCACCATGTGAATAATAAAGAGAATAGTAGATATGCCAAGTTATATAAAGTTTAACTTAAGAAAATAAGAAATTATATGTCGTGTGATGTCGAATATCGTGATAAGATAAATCTCGTCGCAAGGCAGGAATCAAGTAAATGTGGACAACAAGTAAATTTGAAAAAAATAAAAAAGTTGTTGACAAGATTCGAGTTGAGTGGTAAGATAAAGTAGTCGATTGAGTGCGACATACAAATTGGTCTTTGAAAATTGAACAGAATATAAAGTTAAAAACCAGCAATTCTTTTTTACGAGTAAACTTGAGAAATCAAGTAGCAA
>OGSO01000148.1_pt1 | contig 34746 bp, 29 predicted proteins | sample 1573971 | NCBI WGS metagenome assembly OGSO01 (sample SAMN03295843, study PRJEB24534) | human gut metagenome | isolation source: fecal sample 3 from infant 6 | host: Homo sapiens | place: USA: Pittsburgh, PA | collected 2014-07
TGTCGGGAGGATGCGTGATCTGATCCTTCAACTCAGCAAAAGTTCGATTTATTCAACAAAGCCTTGGCCTGAGCAGCCTCGGGGAAATCGTCGTCTGGGCGCGCCCAGACGAGTTTCCGCCAAGGAACATGCAGACGAGCAAGGGGCTGCGGGCACTCGGCTACAACGTGAGGATCGGTGTTTGATCGAGGCGCCTGTGGCACACGCAGGCTGACGAGCCAGGCGCTGTCCATTGCCTGAGCAGTTGACCTGCATCAATGGGGCGGGAGAACGCTGCACATTGACTCTTGAAGTTATTCATAGTAGGTCTAATATTACAAAGTATTGCAAGGATTTCCTTGGCCGGAACCGCAAAGCGACGCGATTGGAGAGGGTGAGATGAAAGCGCACCTACAGGTGATTTTCACGCTCGATGAATTGGCTGCGTACTTGAAAGTCGGCAAGCGGACGCTTTATCGGCTCGCCGCACACGGGGAAATTCCGGCTTTCAAGGTGGGCGGGACGTGGCGGCTTCGTCAAAGTGAAATCGATCAGTGCATCAATGATCAGACCCGAGCCGGAGCAAAGAAGGAGGTGATGCGCAAGCGTGAACAGCAGAAGTCATCCGAGCAGCTCGTGTCGCCTGGGCGCACTGCCCGTCACAGCAGGCAAAGGGCTTGAGTAACTCGTTTTCCAATTTTTCTGGAGGTATGACATGGACATCGATTTCAAGAAGTTGGCTCCCTGGAACTGGTTCAAGAACGAGCAGCAAGAGCAGCAGACCGTCTCTTCCCTGCCGGTGCAGCGCAATGACCTGCCAGCGGCGAGCGGGCCAGTCAGCCCGATCCTGCAACTGCATCGGGAAATCGACCGGCTGTTCGATGACGCATTCCGGGGCTTCGGTTTTCCGGCGTTGAACATGCCGCAGTGGCCATCCGATTGGTCTGGCATGCTGAAGCCGGCCCTGGACATCCAGGAAACCGACAAGCAGTACAAGATTACCCTGGAAGTGCCCGGTGTCGAGGAGAAGGACATCCAGATAACTCTCGACAACGACGTGCTGATGGTGCGTGGCGAGAAGCGCCAGGAACAGGAGAAGAAGGAAGGTGGCTTCCACCGTGTGGAGCGCTCCTACGGCAGCTTTCAGCGTGCCTTGAACCTGCCTGACGACGCCAACCAGGATTCGATCAAGGCATCGTTCAAGAACGGGGTGCTCACGGTCACGATCGACAAGCGCGAGGTCAGCGCGCCGAAGCAGGGACGCTCGATCCCGATCAACGGCTGACGTCGCCGGCTCGTTCGTCACAAGAAAAACCCGGCACGAGACGAGGAGTCGCGGCTCGCGATGCCTCGTCGCCTCAACCTTGTCAACCTTCTCAGGAGCATCAGCATGGCCAGAAAACAATGCCAGGTCTGCGGCCAACCCGCCACCGTGCGGGTGGAAGCCAATCTCAACGGTCGTAACAGCACCATGCTGTTGTGCGACGACCATTACCGGCAATTAGTGCGCCAGCAAAAGCGCACCGTTTCGCCGCTGGAAGCCTTGTTCGGCTCGCGCAGCGGCCTGTTCGAGGACTTCCTAGGCAGTGACTTCTTCCGCATCGGCGAAGACGCGACGCCAGTTGCCGCCGATACCGATGACGTGGTCGATGCCTCGTTTGGCGAGCCCGCCACCGCAGGTTCGGGTGCGCCGCGCCGTCGCGGCAGTGGGCTGGCCAGCCGCATCAGCGAACAGTCGGAAGCCTTGCTGCAGGAGGCCGCCAAACACGCTGCCGAATTTGGCCGCTCCGAGGTGGATACCGAACATCTGCTGCTGGCGCTGGCCGACAGCGACGTGGTCAAGACCATCCTGGGTCAGTTCAAGATCAAGGTCGATGACCTCAAGCGGCAGATCGAGTCTGAGGCCAAGCGCGGGGACAAGCCCTTCGAGGGCGAGATCGGCGTGTCGCCGCGCGTGAAGGATGCGCTCAGCCGCGCCTTCGTGGCCTCCAATGAACTCGGCCATTCTTATGTCGGTCCAGAGCATTTCCTGATCGGTCTGGCCGAGGAAGGCGAAGGGCTGGCCGCCAACCTGCTGCGCCGCTACGGCCTGACGCCGCAGGCGCTGCGCCAACAGGTCAGCAAGGTGGTCGGCAAGGGCGCCGAGGATGGCCGCGCTGAGACGCCGACCAACACGCCAGAACTCGACAAGTACTCGCGCGACCTGACCAAGATGGCGCGCGACGGCAAGCTCGACCCGGTGATCGGCCGCGCGCAGGAGATCGAAACCACCATCGAGGTGCTGGCCCGGCGCAAGAAGAACAACCCGGTGCTGATCGGCGAGCCGGGTGTGGGCAAGACCGCCATCGTCGAAGGGCTGGCGCAGCGCATGGTGGCGGGTGAAGTGCCCGAGACCTTGCGCGACAAGCGCCTGGTGGAACTCAACATCAACGCCATGGTGGCCGGCGCCAAATATCGCGGCGAGTTCGAGGAGCGCGTGCAGAAGGTGCTGAAGGAGGTGACCGAGCACCAGGGCGAGCTGATTTTGTTCATCGACGAGGTGCACACCATCGTCGGTGCCGGCCAGGGCGGTGGCGAAGGCGGGCTGGACGTGGCCAACGTGTTCAAACCGATGATGGCGCGCGGTGAACTCAACCTGATCGGCGCCACGACGCTGAACGAGTACCAGAAATACATCGAGAAGGATGCCGCACTGGAGCGGCGCTTCCAGCCGGTGACGGTGCCCGAGCCGACGGTGGCCCAGGCCATCATGATTCTGCGCGGCCTGCGCGACACCTTCGAGGCGCACCACAAGGTCAGCATCTCCGAGGACGCGATCATCGCGGCGGCCGAGTTGTCCGACCGCTACATCACGGCGCGCTTCCTGCCGGACAAGGCGATCGACCTGCTCGACCAGGCGGCCGCGCGCGTGAAGCTGTCGGCCACGGCCCGGCCGGTGGCCGTGCAGGAGCTGGAGTCCGAACTGCACCAGCTACGGCGTGAACAGGATTACGTGGCCGCGCGCAAGCAGTACGACCAGGCAGCCGAGCTCGGCAAGCGCATCGAAGCCAAGGAGGCCGAGCTCAAGAAGCTCGTCGAGGACTGGGAGCGGGAGCGGGCCTCCGGCAGTGCCGAGGTCAAGGCGGAACACGTGGCGCAGGTTGTCTCGCGCCTGACCGGCATCCCGGTCAACGAGTTGACGGTGGAAGAGCGCGAAAAGCTGCTGCACCTGGAACAACGGCTGCACGAGCGCCTGGTGGGACAAGACGAGGCGGTCCGTGCCGTGGCCGATGCCGTGCGGCTGTCCCGCGCCGGCCTGCGCGAAGGCAGTAAACCGGTGGCTACCTTCCTGTTTCTGGGCCCGACCGGGGTGGGCAAGACCGAGCTCGCCAAGGCATTGGCCGAATCGATCTACGGCGATGAGCACGCCCTGTTGCGCATCGACATGTCGGAATATGGCGAACGCCATACCGTGGCGCGGCTGGTGGGCGCGCCTCCGGGCTATGTCGGTTACGACGAAGGCGGTCAGCTCACCGAGAAGGTGCGGCGCAAGCCCTACAGCGTGCTGCTGCTCGACGAGATCGAGAAGGCACACCCTGACGTCTACAACATCCTGCTGCAAGTGTTCGACGACGGTCGCCTCACCGACGGCAAGGGCCGGGTGGTGGATTTCACCAACACCATCATCATCGCCACGTCCAACCTGGGTTCGGACATCATCCAGCGACGGCTGAAGGCGCGTGAGGCGGCTGGCGAGGAGTACGAAAAGACCAAGGCCGAGGTCATGGACGTGCTGCGCGGCCACTTCCGGCCCGAGTTCCTCAACCGCATCGACGAGATCATCGTCTTCCATGCGCTGGGCAAGGAGGAGATCCGCCACATCGTCGGCCTGCAGCTCGATCGCGTGGCGCGCAGCGCCGCCAGCCAGGGCGTGACGCTCACTTTCGATCAGACGCTGATCGACCATTTCGCGGAAGAAGGCTACAAGCCCGAGTTCGGTGCGCGTGAACTCAAGCGCCTGATCCGCAGCGAGCTGGAAACTGCGCTGGCGCGCGAGATGCTCGGTGGCGGCATCGGCAAGGGCGATCACGCCAGCGCACGCTGGGACGACAAGGCCGAACGCGTGGTGTTCGAACGCAAAGAGCCACCGCAGACCCCGGCCGAGCCGGAGCAGCCGGATGTCGCGAAGGCGACCGAGACGCCTCACGGCGACGCTGGCAAAGACTCGAGCAAGAAGAAGTCGGCGAGCGACGCATCTTGATGGCGGGCGAGGCTGCCGTGTCCGACTCCATCAGCCTGGCATGGGTAGCCTCCCTGGCATCGATCGCGGTGGCGGTCGTCTACAAGCGTGATCCGCGGTCGGCCACGCCGTGGGGGCTGCTCATCAGCGGCGGCACTGCTCTCCCGCTCGCTGGCCATCCGTTTGCGTGACGGTGCGGCCCGTCTGTTCACCTGATCCTCTGGCAACTCGACTTTCGAGGAACACGGCCCATGGAAAAAAAGAATCAATGGAATACCGGCTACTGGATCGTTGCCCTCCTGCTGTTGTTGAGTTTGCAGAGCTACTGGCAGACGGCGAAAACCGTCGAGCCGGTGCCCTACAGCGAGTTCGAGAAGGCGCTGGCCGAGGGGCGCGTGGCCGAAGTGGTGGTGTCGGATCGTACGGTGACCGGGCGCCTGAAGTCGCCGGACAGCCGGGGCAAGACGACGATCGTTGCAACGAGGGTCGAACCCGATCTTGCCGATCGCCTGTCGAAGTACGACGTGCCCTATGCCCGCGTGTTGGAGAGCACCTGGCTGCGCGATGTGCTGTCGTGGATCCTGCCAGCGGTAGCCTTCTTTGGCGTCTGGTTCTTCCTGTTCCGCCGCTTCGCCGAGAAGCAGGGCATGGGCGGGTTTCTCAACATCGGTAAGAGCCGCGCCAAGGTGTTCGTGGAAAAGAACACCGGTGTGACGTTCGCCGATGTCGCGGGGGGGGATGAGGCCAAGGCGGAGCTGGTCGCGATCGTCGATTTCCTGAAGAATCCGCAGGACTATGGCCGTCTCGGGGCGCGCATTCCCAAGGGCGTGTTGCTGGTCGGCCCACCGGGCACCGGCAAGACATTGCTGGCCAAGGCTGTTGCCGGGTGGCCGAATCGACCCAGGCGCGCATCGATCAGGCTATCCGCGACATCGTGATGGGCGTGTTCGAGCGCGCCTACCGGATTCTCGACATCAACCGCGCGGTGCTGGAGCGCTGTGCGCGCGAGCTGCTGGCGCGGGAAACGCTCGACGAAAGCGATATCCGTCAATTGACTCAAGGACTTGTTCGGAACTGAAAACAGTAGTAGGTGCCATTCAGAGTAAACCGACGGCTCTGTTCAGTGCGTTATCCAATTCGTCGGCATTGTTCAAGGAGAACCGATATGTCTGCATTGACTCCGTGGGACCCCTTCCGGGAACTGGATGAATTGCAAAACCGCCTGGCGACGATGTTCGGACGAATACCCCAGCGACAGGGCGCCCGTACCGGCAACGAAGCCATGACCACGGCGGACTGGGCACTAATGGCGGACATCAGCGAGGATGAGAACGCATTCCTCCTCAAGCTGGATCTGCCGGAGGTCCCCAGGGATGCCGTGCGCGTCAGCGCGGAAAACGGTGTGCTCACCATCAGCGGCGAGCGCAAACTGGAAAAAGAGGAGCAGGGCAAGAAGTTCCACCGCATCGAACGTGCGTATGGCCGCTTTGTGCGCAGCTTTGTCTTGCCTGACAACGTTGATCCGACCAAGGTGACGGCTTCCATAAAAGACGGCGTGCTGGAAGTGCGGCTTGTCAAGGCCGAGCAAGCCTAACCGAAACAGATTGAAATCTCAGTCAACTAACTTCAATCAAGAGCCCAAGATCATGAATATCAAACAGCCACAATACACCTTCTCCGCACTTGCCCTGGCGGTCGTCGTCGGACTGAGCGGACCGGCTCTGGCCCAATCGGCGGCAGGTTCTAGCCCAGGTGCTGCAGCACCCTCTGCCGCATCCAAGGCGGCACAGCCACAGGTAGATGACAAGGCCGCCCGGGAAGCCGATAAAAAGCGTGCCGAGCTCACTCAAGACGCCATCACGGCGCTCACCAAGACCCAGGAGGCTTTGATCCTCCTTGATGCAAATAAGACCAAGGAGGCGCTTGCTGCGCTGGAACTGGCCAGCGGAAAGCTGGAACTGGTATTGGCACGCGACGCCAAACTTGCTTTGGCGCCGGTCGATGTACGCGTCATCACCCACGATATCCACGCCAACGTGGAATCGGTAAAGAAAGCGGTCAAGTTGTCTCGGGAGTTGTTGGGTGATGGCGAGGTGCAAAAGGCCCGGCCCATCGTTGCCAATCTGGCCAGCGAAATCGTAATCGAAACCGACAACCTTCCGATGGCAACGTACCCGGCAGCGATCAAGTCGGCCGCACGGCTCATCGACAGCGGCAAGATCGACAACGCCAAAGCGGAACTCGCCCGAGCACTGAACACGCTGGTGGTGACCTCGGTCGTCTTTCCTCTGCCCGTGCTACGGGCCGAAGCCGCGATGGCAAAAGCTGAAAAGCTGGCCGAGACCGACAGGCGCGATGCCAGGCAGAACGAGGAGCTCAGCACCTTGCTGTCGTCCGTGCGCACGGAGATCGAGATGGCGCAGATCCTGGGTTATGGCAAGAAGGCGGACTTCAACCCCATCTTCGATCAGGTGAAGTCCATTGAGCAAAAGTCGGCTGGTGGCAAAAGCGGCAAGGGGTGGTTCGACGAGTTGAAGACGCGCATCCAAAAGCTGTTTTGAGGTGATGAAGGGGCTGACTGCTCTGTCGGTCAGTCTCGCGATGTTCGCATTCAGCCCCAATAGATTCGCCTATTTTCACTATCTCATACGAGGCATATCACCATGAATGAGCAAACACCGAATCCCAATGCGACGAACGAAGGAATAAACGAACAGGCCGCGGTAAGCAGCCTTCCTGTCAGTCCAGAGTCCAAGCCTGAAGTCGTCACGGAGGTACAGCCTGAGGTTCAGAAAGAAACGGACTCGCAGGCGGCAGACAAACGTAAACAAGTCCTCGATGAGGCAGTCTCGGCCTTGTCGCTGACCAAATCAGCGCTGGCCGCACTTGACGACAAGGACACTGCACGCGCATTGGCAACGCTGGCCGAAGTGACGGGAAAGCTGGAGCTGATCGTCGCGCGCGAACCCACGCTCGCCCTGGCCGGCGTTGATGTGCGCACCATCGTGCACGACTTGTTCGCCAACACGGAAACCATTGAGGCGATGACCGACGAGGCGCTGGATGCCCTCAAACATGGCGAGGTGCAACAGGCTCGCCACGTGCTGGCTTTGCTGGCCAGTGAAATCGTGATCACGGTCACCAGCATCCCTTTGGCGTCCTTTCCCGCAGCCGTGAAGGCCGTCGTGCCGCTGATCGATCAGGGCAAGATCGAAGAAGCCAAAGCCGCGCTGCAGTCAGCGCTCAGCACGCTGGTCGAGGAGAGCAGCGTGCTTCCGCTGCCCGTCCTGCGTGCGAAGCTGCTCCTGAAGCGCGCCGAGCCCCTGGTAGAAGATGGTCAGCGCAGCGAAGCATCCAATGAGCGCCTGGAGACATTGTTGAACGAAGCCCGGCAGCAGTTGGAAATGGCAGAACTGCTGGGCTATGGAAAAAGGAAGGACTTTGAGCCCCTGTACGCTGAACTCAAGAAAATCAAGGAAAAGACGGGAGGGGGAGGCTGCGGAAAAGGCTGGCTCGATGAAGTCAAGGCAAAACTGTCCAGGTTGTTCTGAAACCGCTGGAGAGGGGGCGCATAGCACCCCCTCTCTTGTCCCATGAGTGTTTGATTTTTTATTCTGTATAGATCTTTAGGAGATATTGCATGAACACAGACACCATCGCCAATTCCAATGCGGATGACCCCACCAAAGCACTGTGTTCGCTGAGCCAAAATTGGTGGCTTTTTGTGCTGCGCGGTGTCTTGGCATTGATTTTTGCAGCCCTCGCGTTCTGGATGCCACAATCGGCTCTGTTGGCCATGACCATCATGTTCGGCGCATTTTCATTGGTCAATGGCGCGTTCAACTTGTTTGCAGCGGTGCGCCATATCCAGAAAAAAGAGCGCTGGGGCTGGCTGCTGTTCAGCGGCATTGTCGGCATACTTACGGGCGTCGTCGTCCTGGTTGCTCCCTGGGTCGCCACGATAGTCTTGGCTTCTTTTTTATGGGCTAGCGTGGGCTTCTGGGCGATTTTCACCGGTGTGCTGGAGATATCCGCCGCCGTTCGGCTGCGTCGGGAAATCAAGGGTGAAATCTGGCTTGCCCTCAGTGGACTGCTCTCGATTATCCTTGGCGCTATCGTCTTGTGGATATTTTTTACCCGTCCGGTCGAGTCATTCGTGGCCGCAGGCTGGCTGTTGGGTTTCCATGCGGCAGTCTATGGCGTCACGCTTTTGTTCTTGAGTTGGAATCTTCGCAAAACGCGCCTGGGGTAAGAGCGTGCCAAACCAAAATCTATGGATATGAGCATCCTCGATTCATACCTCCATAGAAATGACATCGAAGGAGTCATACATGCAGATGCAATATAGCTATCGAGCTATCGACAAAGAGTTGCATGAACCTTGGCAGAGAGCTTTGGGAAATGTGATCGAGCACGCCCTCAAGCCATTGCTCGACAAACACACTAAAGATTCAGCGCAACTTCAAATCGTCCTTGATCGCGACAAGATCAAGCGGCAATTTTTGGCCAGTGGCTATATGCACCTGCCCGGCAAAAAGATTGTCAGCGTTACTGCATCACATGAGGAGCTGACGCCCCTCGCGAAGATGCTCGCACAGTCGTTGTTCCGTCAGGCCAAGAAGCATTTTGACCGACTGCATGCTCAGGATCAAATCAAGCGCAAAGCACGACGCGAGCGCTTGCGCGAGCTCAAGGTGCGGATTGCCGCAAAACCCGCATCAGCCGCCCATGAGGCCGAGGTGGCCCGAATGCCTCTACTGTCGAAACTTGAGGCTGTCGCAAGGCGTGAGCTGGCTTATCTGCGGGCCGTCGGCGATTTACCGCGCGATTATCCGACGCTGCGCGACGTGGTGGATGAAGCGATTGTCCGAGCTGAGGTGGAATGGCAATCCGTGCCGGGGGAAAAAGAGGCTTACACCGGTCTTTTGAAGCATCTGTTCGCCGTCCTGGATAACGAAGTGGCAAGCAGCCGGCAATTTGGCGAATTCGTTTCTCTGGACGCGCCGGTCGAACCGGATGCCCAAGACGTGGCCGAGGCCATGGTGGAAGAGGAAATCTTCGAATTTTATCAGCCCGATGACACACTCAAGCTGGCCGATATCTTCGCTGGCAGTCAGCATCCCGATGTCGCAACGATCGCGGAACAGGAGGAGCTGATTGATCGGTCGAGCGAGCTCGCTTTTGCATTTGACCTGCTGAAGGACATGCCGCGTTTGTGGCGGCGCATTTTTCTGCTTATCCGTGTGGACGGGCTGAATGCCAGCAGCGTCTCTGAAATCCTGCTGATTCCTGGTAAGGAAGATGCTGTCCGAAGGTGGCTCATGCAGGCCGAAGCATTCATCGCTGCTCATCTGGAAGAGGCCGGAGTAAGCAAAAACGGGAACGATTGGCTCCAAGGCGTTGATTGGTCGGCATTGTCTGTGACCCGAAGCGAGGCAGCCTCACTGTGGTCCAAGGAGGCGAACCATGAAGAATGATCTTCACCTCGTCTGCCCGCATTGCCAGTCCATCAACCGCGTACCGACTGCGAAGCTATCGGAACATCCCAACTGTGGCCGCTGCCAGCAGCCCTTGTTCACGGGCGAGCCCATCGAGTTGACCACGGCGACGTTCTCGCGCCACGTGGAGCGCAGCGATCTGCCGCTACTGGTCGATTTCTGGGCGCCATGGTGCGGGCCGTGCAAGATGATGGCGCCACAGTTCCAGCAAGCGGCGCACCAGCTCGAACCGAGGATCCGGCTGGCGAAGGTGAATACCGAGGCTGAGCCCCACCTGGCCGCGCAGTTCGGTATCCGCAGCATCCCGACGCTCGCCCTGTTCCAGGGTGGGCGGGAGATCGCCCGTCAGGCCGGCGCGATGGGCGCGCAGGACATCGTGCGCTGGACGTCGACGCAAGTGGGACGCTGACCGATGCAGGCCTTACTCGGCACTACACTAATCCTGCTGGCGGCTTGCAGCCTGGCGTCGATGGCGACGGCGGCGTTCAGAGTGCCCGCCTTGCTGGGGTATCTCTCTGTCGGCGTTGTACTGGGCCCCTCAGTCATCGGCGTGATCGCGCCGGGGGAGACGCTGAGCTTTCTGTCCGAGCTGGGCGTGGCGCTGCTGTTGTTCATGGTCGGACTGGAATTCTCCCTCGGACACTTCTGGCTCGCCCGCAGGACGGTGCTGATGGCGGGCGCTCTGCAGATGATCGCCGTGGCCCCGCCGCTGATCCTGCTATTGATGTGGCTGGGGCAGCCCGGCCAGAGCGCCGCGCTGCTCGGCACTGCGGCGGCCATGTCGTCCACGGCGCTGGTCAGCCGACAACTGGCCGACCAAGGCGAGCTCACCACCCGCCACGGCCGCAGTGCCATCGCCGTGCTGGTCTTTCAGGACCTGGCCAGCGTGCCCCTGCTGGCCTTGCTGGCGATCTGGGCGCGCGGCGAGTCGCCGAGGATCGAGCATGTGCTGCTCGAAGTATTCGGTGTGCTGCTGCTGTTCGCGGCAGCGGCCCTCGCCTCGCGCCGTCTGTTGCATGGCCTGCTGGGCTGGGTGGCGCGGCGGGGCCACGAGGAATCGTTCGTGCTCGTCTCCTTGTGCGTGGTGGTGGCTGCCGCCGCCGCTGCGCACGCGGTCGGCGTATCCGCCGCCCTGGGGGCCTTCCTCGCCGGGATGGTCCTGGGCGAGAGCGACTTCCGGCACCACATGGAAAGCCACCTCAGGCCCTTTCGCGATGTGTTGTCGGGCGTGTTCTTCGTGACCATCGGCCTGCAACTGGACGCAGCACAGATTCTTTCGGCACCGCTGGCGGTGCTGGCGTGGCTGGTGGTGCTGGTACCAGTCAAGATCCTGCTCAATACGCTGGCCTTGCGGGCGACGCGCCTGTCCGCCCTCGATGCCTGGCGCGCGGGCATAGCGTTGGGGCACGGCGGCGAGTTCGCCCTGCTGTTGTTGGGCACGGTCTTGCAGCAGCATCTGATCCCCGCGACCGTCGTCCAACCCATGCTGGTCGCGCTGGTGCTCAGCATGGCCCTGGCACCGCTACTGATCCGCCATCACGATGTACTTGCCCGGTTCTTGAGCCGCACCGGCGGCGTCATTCAGCCACCCCAGGCTGAAGAAGTCGAGATCGCCGCGCAGACGACGCGATATCGAAACCATGTCATCGTTTGCGGCGCGGGCGAGCTTGGCCTTACAGTCAGCGAGATTCTTCGCCACGCCGGCGTGGTGCATCTGCTGCTGGAGGCGGACGCGCAGAAGGTCGAGGCCGCGCGTGCCGCCGGCGCGCCGGTGTTCCATGGCGATGCCAGTCGGCCCGATACCTTGCTGGCTGCCGGCTTGACGCATGCGCACTTGGTGGTGCTGACGTTCGCCCATGCCCAGCAAGCGTTGCGCATCGCCCAGGCGATTGCCGAGCGCCGTCCGGCGCTGACCTTGTGGGTGTCATGCAGAAGTACGACCGCGGCCGATGCATTTCGCGCCATGCCTAACGTGCGCGTTTATCAGCAATCCTTTGCCGCAGCTATTGGGCTGGCGGAACAGGTGATGTCGACGCTTGGCATGTCGACCGAGTTGATTGAAGGACACATCAGCGCAATGCGCCACCGTCTCGACAGCAGCCGTTTTCCAGGGAGTTCATCGTCATGAAATCAAAACGCCTTAACCCATTTCAGGTCTTGCGTGACCAATTGGCCATCATGAGTTTTTACGAGCGCTTCGAGCAGGTCGTCGCGCTCGTGCTGTCGGCGGTGATCGCCGTCATCATCGTGGTGTCGCTGTTCCAGCTCATCTCCATCGTCTTCACGCTGCTGGTTCTCGATGCCTTCAATCCCCTGGACCACAAGGTATTCCAGAGCGTGTTCGGCATGATCATGACGCTCTTGATCGCGATGGAGTTCAAGCATTCCATCGTGCGCGTGGCGCTGCGTCGGGACAGCATCATCCATGTCAAGACGGTGGTCCTGATCGCGGTGATCGCACTCTCCCGCAAGTTCGTGATCCTCGACTCCGACGCGAGCCCCGCAAAGATAGCCGCGCTGGCAGTCGCCACGCTGGCTCTGGGTGCGACCTACTGGCTGCTGCGCAAGCGCGGCGACCGCGCCGTCGAGACCTCTGAGCATGACCCGTCATCATCCGAGTGATCCGCGCACTGCGCTCTTGCAACACCGCTGGCTCAACCGCCTGCAGACCGGGCTGTTGGTCCTGACCCTGGTCGGGATCGCAGCCGCAGCAGGGAGACTGCCATTTGGGGAAGGCTGCCTGTGGCTCGCGCTGTTTGCCGTTGCAGGTGCGTTGCTGCTGGAACCGGTAGCCGCGTCGGCGCTGAGCTTGCGCCTGTACCGCGTACGGGCCTTGCACCCGCAACAAGCCCACGAGATGTGGGCCCTGTTGCTCGAGCTGCCCGCCAGTGCCGGTTTGCCCGCCATGCCGGTGCCGCACTATGTGCCCAGTGCCGTCGTCAACGCCTTCGCCACCGGATCGAAGCAGGAGGCATCGATCGCCCTCACCGATGGCCTGCTGCGCAGCCTGAGCCCACGCGAGCTGGCGGGTGTGTTCGCGCACGGGGTCGCGCACATCGCTAATGAGGATCTGCGTGTCATGGGGCTGGCGGATTCCGTCAGTCGCCTCACGTGCCTACTGGCCCTTATGGGACAGATCGCGATCCTGCTCAGCCTGCCCGCGCTGCTGGTTGGCGCGGCGGAGGTCTATTGGCCTGGTCTATTATTATTGGCCGCATCGCCCCAACTGGCCCTGCTCGCACAGCTCGGCTTGTCTCGCGTGCGTGAGTTCGACGCTGACCGCCTTGCGGCGGAACTGACTGGCGACCCGCAGGGGCTGGCGTCCGCGCTGGCGAAAATCGAGCGGGTCAGCCGCTCCTGGCGTGCCTGGCTATGGCCGGGATGGGGCAATCCCGAGCCCTCCTGCTTGCGCACGCGTCCGGCAACGCAAGAGCGCATCGCACGCCTGCTGACGTTGGCGCCTGGGCCAGCATCAGCGTTGCCACTCCGCGCGCCCCATTTTTTCCGGAATCCGCTTTGGCGACGCGCCCACCGCGCTGGCGCCCGAGCGGGCTGTGGCGCTGATTGCCCATCAACAGGAGACGTCTCATGGCCTATCTAGACCCGTACAAACGCCCCGCGCCGGACCGCTTCGTCCGGCGCTGGCTCTTCATCACCGCCTGTATTGCCGCGCTCATGCTGCTGTGGCAGTTTCTGCACGCCATCGAGGCCTGGTTCAGTCCGCGCGAGGCAGCAGAACGCACCGTGATGGCGCGTGGCGATCTGGCGGCGGACGAGAAAACCACCATCGAACTGTTCGAAAAATCGCGCGCCTCGGTGGTCTACATCACCACCGCGCAATTAGTACGCGATGTCTGGACGCGCAACGTGTTCTCCGTGCCGCGCGGCACTGGCTCGGGCTTCATCTGGGACGACGCTGGCCACGTCGTCACCAACTTCCACGTCATCCAGGGCGCGTCCGAAGCCACCGTCAAACTGGCCGACGGCCGCGACTACCAGGCCGCGCTGGTGGGGACGAGCCCCGCGCACGACATCGCCGTGCTCAAGATCGGCGTCGGTTTCAAGCGCCCGCCGGCCGTGCCGGTCGGCACCAGTGCCGACCTCAAGGTGGGTCAGAAGGTGTTTGCTATCGGCAACCCCTTCGGCCTGGACTGGACGCTCACCACTGGTATCGTCTCCGCGCTCGACCGCTCGTTGCCGGGAGAAGCGGGCGGCCCGGCCATCGATCACCTGATCCAGACCGACGCCGCCATCAACCCCGGCAATTCCGGTGGCCCGCTGCTCGATTCGGCTGGGCGGCTGATCGGCATCAATACCGCCATCTACAGTCCGTCTGGCGCCTCGGCCGGCATAGGCTTTGCGGTGCCGGTCGATACCGTCATGCGCGTGGTGCCGCAACTCATAAAGACCGGCAAGTACATCCGTCCGGCGCTGGGCATCGAGGTGGATGAGCAGCTCAACACGCGTCTGCAGGCGCTGACCGGCAGTAAGGGCGTATTCGTATTGCGCGTGGCGCCGGGCTCGGCGGCGCACAGGGCCGGGCTCGTCGGCGTCGAGGTCACCGCAGGCGGCATCGTGCCCGGCGATCGCGTTATCAGCATCGACGGTATCGCCGTTGACGACGTCACCACATTACAGGCCCGGCTAGACGACAAGAACGTTGGAGATGTTGTGGTCTTGTTAGTGGAGCGGGCCGGCAAGACTCGCGAGATGCTTGTGGAACTACAACCGGGAGTTTGATGGAAAGTGGGTCATGGATCTGCACAGCGAAGCAGCCAAGCGACTTCAGCCTTGCGCCGAACTACGAGCCCTAGCTAGGGATGGTCTGAAGTAGCCCTGTATTTCCGGCTGACTTCAGCCACTGCTGATTTTGAAAGCGGTGAACCGATCAAAAACGATCGGATCACTCGCTCATTTCGGTGCTTTCAGCCGTCGCGAGCACCTTGCGACGGCCATTTTCCGCATTACAGGCGCACCTCTCCTGCGCTTGCCAGCAAATGTCGGCGGGCCATCCATAGGTTCGACAGGGCAAACAGCGTCACCAGTTGTGCAGTGTTCTTCACCAGCCCTCGGAAACGTACCTTGGTGTAGCCGAACTGCCGCTTGATCACGCGAAACGGGGGCTCTACCTTCGCTCGCACTTGCGCCTTGGCCTTCTCGATCTTGCGCTTGGCTTTGTACAGGGCGCTGCGTTTATCGAGCATCTTGTAGGTGCTGCGGCGTGCTGCGACCTGCCAGATCACTTCTCGGTCGGCATGCTCGGAGCGCTTTTCGACGCCTGTGTAGCCGTCATCGGCGCAGACGACGTTCTCGTCGCCGTGCAGCAGTTTGTCGACCTGGGTGACATCCCCCCCTTCCCTTGTATCTAACAGTTTGTGGTGATTAGCTACCACCACTGAAGCAGAGTGAGCCGCCCCCTTCCCTTAAGGTCAGAAAAGTCGGCACCGCTGAACCTTGATTTGCAGCACATGGCCCTCCGCTTCACCTTTCACGCCAGCACATCAGGTTGAACGGTTACCGGGAGCTCGACTCCGTATGTACAAGGCGAACAGGCGTGACGGTTTATGTGAGAGGAGTTTGACCATGTTTCCAGTCGGCATTGACGTAAGTAAAAACACCCTGGATCTTTGCATGCTTTATGACGGTATCAAAGGACGCATAAAAACCCGTAACATCCAGAATAACAGACATTCAGTTGAAAATATTCTTCGCTGGCTCAGGCTTCAACATTGCAGTCCGGAAGATGTTCATGTGGTAATGGAAGCTACCGGTGTTTATCACGAACGGCTGGCCACTGAATTACATGATGCCGGTTTCCGGGTTTCTCTGGCCAACCCTCACCGTAGTCGGGAGTTTGCGCGTGGCATGGGAATCATGACAAAAACGGATAAGGTGGATGCGTATATGCTGGCCTGTTACGCATTCCTTAAGAAGCCACACTGCTGGGAGCCGCCGGCACCCGAAATCAGATATCTCGGTGCACTCCTGCGACGTCGGGATGTTCTGCTGGGTGATGCCCTGCGTGAGGAGAACAGGCTGGAAAAATACCTGTCGACAGACACACCTGCAGATATTATCAGTTCCTGCAGGCGTATGGCGCAGCTTCTGCGCGAGGAGGTAAGTAATATCGAGCGGCAGATAAAAGCACATATCAAAGCCAGCCCTGCACTGAGGCGTGATTATACACTGCTGACCTCAATTAAATCGGTTGGTCCCCAGCTGGGGATGCATATGCTGGTCGTGCTTCGCAGCCATAACTTTGTATCGGCTGAGCAGGCTGCCGCCTTTCTGGGCGTGGTGCCGATCGAGAAACGCTCAGGCACATCGGTCCGGCGCCGGCCGCGGATGTCGAAAATCGGCCCCCCTCAGTTGAGAGCGAAGCTTTACATGTCCGCCCTGTGCGGAAAAATCTACAATAAGCGAATGCGTAATATTTACGATGAGATGTGCCTGCGGGGTAAACCTAAAATGGTGGCCATTGGCGCGCTGATGCGGAAACTGGTGCACTGGTGTTATGGCGTCCTGAAGACCGGAACCGTTTTTAATGACGAAGACCTGAAACCGGCACTGTCAACCTGACTATACCAGGCTGGCATTAAACACAAGGTAACGCTCACTGCAATAAGTGAGCGCAGTCCGTTATGAGCGAAGAGCGGATATTCAGACCGACTGATAGCTGATTTTGAGTTGCCAAAAAGAGCGCTCCTATTCAGTACAAAAAAGATGGTAATGTTTCATAAAATCTCTTAGGCCTTGCAGGAATGGTTTTGAAATGAATGGATCTTGTTTGTGTGGAACAATTGAATTTGAACTTACTCATAAACCAGCAGTGTTTTATCGTTGTCATTGCTCGCTTTGCAGAAAGCAGAGCGGCGTGGGTTACAATCTCGCCACACTAGTCAAAGACAGTGAGTTTCGCTGGATTAAAGGGGAAAACTGCATTGCTTCATGGTCTAAGCCAACGGGGTACCGTACAGATTTTTGCAATGTATGTGGCTCAACTGTGCCTAACAGTCTGCGAGACGTACCTTATGTCTGGGTTCCTGTTGGTTTAATTGACGAACGTCTTGAAATGGAATGTGCAGGAGACTTCTGCACTGATGATGCAATGCCCTGGGATGAAACCCGCTCACCTAGTTGTCACGCTGGACCTGTCGAGTCGCTAGCCTCGCTTTTAAAGTACCTGAAACTCAATTCCTGAGCGTCAGCATTTGGCACAATTACAGCATCGGGAAACTTCCTGATGCCGCGTCAGCGGCATGGAGGCGCCAGATGAGGTTACATGTGTCTGTGGAGTCAAATGGCGCCGAAAGCCCGGCGTAGCCGGTTACCTGGCTATAAACTCTGCCACCCTACCCCCTGCCCTGATTAGCCTTAACCCGCTTACAGCAATGAAGAAGTAAAAGTAATCCCTTTTAACCCCGGTGAGCGGGCTTTACGGCGTTTACGACGTAAAGGGCGTGATTTCCGGGGCCTTAGCGGCGGCAGCTTGCTGCTGACGCTTAGGGGGATGTTCATCAACTATTTCAGCGACACCAGGGAACTTAACACGGTAGCTGCAAAGCTATACCCGCTAAAAACGTCTCAGATGCCTCTGTACGCGGTCGGAGTGGTCCCGACAAGGCGACAGCCGCAGTCGGGGCGTATCTCCGCGTTAGCGGGCCGCAGGGCTGCTTACGAGCGTGTACCAGACAACTGACCGCAGCTCCCCTTACAGCGATGAAGAAGAATAGTTACAACACCCATTATTAAAAGCGACACTACTCCCGGCCTTCGGCCGGGGGCGGCGGCGCTTTTCAGTGGTGGGGAGGGGCACCTGGCCGGCAAACCGGCGCCGGTTTTATGATGAATATCATTATGAATGCTGTAACTAATTTGGTTCTCCGGTCGGGGCCCGTCGCGAAGCGATGGGAGCTCTCTCTGGTGTTGCCGAACCGGCGCGACCGTCAGGTCGCTGCAAGGGCGGGCATTCTCCGCAGCCTGTCCACAGGGCAGGCGATGAACAGGTTATGTGTTTACAGGATTTATTAAAGGATCTTTAAAAGAGGTACAGAGCTGGTGTTTAAAAGGAACCACGCGCCTTGAAAGTCCGACGGCATGTGCTTTGTGCGTATCACGGTTGTAGCCTAATGAAATACTCCCTTGCAGTTATTTGTGGATAACCGAAATCGGCCGTTAAAAGTGACGCCGGCGATAACATTTCTGGCCAGTCCGGCTCAATGAAGGTGGTCATTCAGGTGAATGGACAGGCCTGAGTGCTCAGAAAATCAGCAAAGACAGGCAACAGGCGTGCGAAAGCCTCCGGCGCCGGCCGGATTTTTTAAGAAAGGAATGTTATATGGGGACAGTGGCCAGTCGCGTGTAGTTGTTTCCGCGCGACAGCAGCATGCGCTCCTGCACGCGGCGCTCAACCTCGCGCTTAAGCGCTTCTTTATCGCCCCTGAAGCGGCCGGTGGCGTACTCCCGGGTCAGTTGCTGACGCACGCGTGTCTCGATGTCATGACGCTGCCGTGATGCATCCCGCCGTGCAGTGTCCCGTTTCCGGCCATGAGATTTTCGTTCAGCCTGGTAGCTGCGAAAACGCTCACGCACAAACCGCCACGCTTTTGCGATCAGTTCGTCCATCTCCAGCGGTTTCAGTTGCTGTTTTTTGCGCTGCAGGTTTTCCCATTCCACACGGCTGCGGCGCGCGGCCACCACAGCCATTTCTGAAACGTCAAGCGCGGAAAACAGAGCCGGGGTGAAGGTGATATCGGTCGGGATATTACAGCCGATCTGTGGGTCATATTCCGTCTGATAGGTGATCAGCCCCAGCTCGGCCAGGAACTTCAGCGCCCGGGTGGCTCGGGTGATCGACAGGTTGCCGCTCCTGGACTCGGTGGCCAGTCCACATTCGATGGCCATATTGGTAATCGAGCGCTGCACGCGATTGGCCAGCGGATCGTAGTGGAAACACATTGCCTGCAGAAGAGCGTCAATTGCACGCCGGCGCAACAGTGGTGGCATCCGGTGACGCTTACCCAGCGAACGCAAAAACGCCACATGGATGGAAAAATCAAAACGGGACGTGAAGCCTTCGGCTTTCGCCATCAGCTTACGGCAGAACGGCAGGGTCTTTTTCCCTTCACGCGGCGTGAATACCGGATTCGGGTTTTTAACCTGTGAATAGTGATTTTGAAGGAGATCAGTCACCGCTTCCTGCGCTTATGTTGCACAGAAGGAGCGAATAACACAGAAACTGAGCTTGAAGTTTTCTGAGCATGTACATATACTCCCTGCATAGAGCAACACGTTCTATGCAGTTTATGAAGGCCCCGTTAATCTTTTCCTTCCGCCAAGATTGAAGAAGATTATCGGGGTTTTTGCTTTCTGGTCCCGGGTAGATACCTCATCAGAACCAGTTCCCTGCCACCTTACGGCGTGGCACACCCAAAATTATTCAGACCATCAACAATCTAGCACTCAATATAAACATGATCAAGAATGTGAAGTCTTTACATCTAAAAGACCGCGTTCTGTAAGCTCTCGCTCAAGGAGCCTCTCGATAAACTGGGCTTGTGTCAGACCTTCTTCTTCACAAACCGCTATCATCACGTCCTTTAGTGGGTTTTTAACAAAAACCTTAACTTCTTTATGCGTTTCGCGTTTCCGCGCAATCGCGGCAAGCTGTCTCTCACTGGCAGACATTGGCTTACCTTTCCGGTATGCACGTTTTGCATTCGCAGAGGAAGTTGTTTTATCTGCTGGACGTGACATTTATCGCTCTCCTGACACCTCAGAAATGTCTTCGGAACGGAGGATACTACAGAACTCTCAGATCCTGCAAATCAATAACTTACTTTCAATTTGCAAGAGATCCTTTCTAAGATTGTCATTTGTATTGGCGTACAAATTTCAACTAAATGAGATGCCCATGTCCTCTTGTAAGAGAGATGGAGAGTAGCCCCATCCTGAACTAAAAGTGAGTACCTTCAGGGGCAAGACTTAAGAGGTAAGATACGAGCGACGGGTGGTTCAGGCGCTTTAGCATGGACGTAAGTGAACCGTATTGATGCTCGTTTTATGGCTGAGGTGCGTTAATAAGCCCGTTTCCAGTCCGTTCCCTGCGACCAGCGGGTCGACCAGTGCTGCAGATAGCGTTGAGCAACGACTGGAACATCCCACACGACTAGCACGTTCTCTGAATTGACCCGATCGGCGGAGCGGGTGTAGTTAAAAGACCCGACTTCAATATTGCGGCCATCAGCAATGATGACTTTGTCATGCATAATTTTGTACTGCGACACTGTGCGAACCGGGATGCCGGCATTGACCAGAAGATTCATGGCCGCCAGACTCGCCTGGTTTTGCTTGCCGGTATTGGCTTTCCAGTCCAGAACCACTTTCACATCGACGCCACGCCGCTTTGCCCTGACAAGCGCGCCGGCGACTTCGGGTGAGGTAAAGGAATAGCCCATCAGCCGGATTTCCTGCTGTGCAGAATTAATAGTCTTCAGGACCAGCTGCAGAGCCGTTCCTTCCGGCGAATATCCCGTCTCGATGCTGTCGGCATACACAACCGGAAAAGGTGCAAACAAAGACAGGCTGATAAGCCCGGACAGACAACATCTGCGGAGCGTACGGTTCATTTTTTTCACAGTATTTCCTTAACGGGTGTTTAAGAAACGCCAGGAGCGGGGGAAACTGGCTTTTCCCCGTTCCCGGGGTTGGACAACGACGCCATGCGGAGGCGTCAGGATTTTGTGGTATGCCGAAGCCAGTAGCAGACGGGTCCGTCGCCGGTATCGTGGACAGAGCCATAAACCATCCATCATGGGGTCAGTTTGGAGACAGGAAAAAATAATGGATATCTAGTAATTATTCTTCAAATCCAGAGTTAAAAATGTGCGGATTCATCACCTGAACCCGGGTAATGACTCCAATTTACTGATAGTGTTTTATGTTCAGATAGTGCCCGATGACTTTGTCATGCAGCTCCACCGATTTGGAGAACGACAGGGACTTCCTGCCCAGCCTTGCCAGATGCTGTCTCAGATTCAGGTTGTGTCGCTCAATTCGCTGCGTGTAACGCTTACTGATGACGTGCAGTTTTCCCTTCAGACGTGACTCATACATCGGCCAGCCGTCCGTCATCCATACCACCACGTCAAAAACTGACAGCAGGCTCAGAAGACGCTCCAGTGTGGCCATAGTGCGTTCACCGAAAACGTGGGCTACCACCACCCTGCGTATCCTGTCATACGCGTAAAACAGCCAGCGCTGACGTGATTTAGCACCGACGTAGCCCCACTGTTCGTCCATTTCAGCGCAGACAATCACATCACTGCCCGGCTGTATGCGCGAGGTTACCGACTGCGGCCTGAGTTTTTTAAGTGACGTAAAATCGTGTTGAGGCCAACGCCCATAATGCGGGCGGTTGCCCGGCATCCAACGCCATTCATGGCCATATCAATGATTTTCTGGTGCGTACCGGGTTGAGAAGCGGTGTAAGTGAACTGCAGTTGCCATGTTTTACGGCAGTGAGAGCAGAGATAACGTTGATGCCCGGCAGTACTTTTGCCATTACGCATCACGCCTTCAGTAGCGGAACAGGAGGGACAGCAGACGGAGACTGAAGCCACCGGAGCACCTCAAAAACACCATTATACACTAAATCAGCAAGTTGGCAGCATTACCTGTTCTCCATTTCTTAGGGTCCACAAGTAAAACGTTTTATGCTGATGCATCACAAAAAGACCGCAGTAAACTGCTGCAAAGAAGAGGAGATTTTTAGTCTCCCCTTCTTTATCAATCAGATCATACAATCAACTTAACGCCCATTAGTTGATAGCAGCCAAATTTCATAAACAGATTCAATCCGTTATTGCTGAATTTGATTGGATAGTAAGACCTGCAACATATCTTGTTGATGCACAGCTATCTCATCTTCCAGCCAACGACCTTTATCTTTCATCAGCCGAATCATAGCAAGCAATTTAAGACTATCAGTCTGGTTATTGGCAAGGCTTGCTTCAAAGTGCTCCTGCTTCTGTTGCGGCTGGAAGTTACTCAAGCGCGAGTTCTTGCTGTGGCTGATAAGGCAAAGGTTGCCAAACGAATGGAGTGCACTCTGCTCAACCGGTTTATAGCCATCCATCGGATGCTGGGGTGAGAAGTGCTCCACCGAGCTGCGGAAAGTGAACTCAAAGGAGCCAGCAACTTTGTCGCTATTCCGATCTCGTACCCACAGCAGATAGTCGAGGAAGTTGAAGACAAAGTTGTTCTCGATATGACCGAAGCGAAGTTTGGATGTAATCACCTTGTGCCAACTCTCATCCACATTGATGGCGGGCAACAGGGCGTTATCAAGGTAGAGCATCTGGTAATAGGAAGCCCCTTCACCAGGCGCCAAAAAGCGCTGGAAGACAAAGCGGCGAGCCTGACTCTCCAGATAGGACAGATAAGCCCCGGCATCCACCGGTTGATCAGGGTGACAATTGTCGAACAGATATCTCAGTGCACCATTCAGCCAATGTTTGTAAACCAGGGTCGGGGTCGACACATGAAACGCTGACAGCAACATCAGGACCCGCCGGTTAACACCAGAGAAACCATTCTCATTTTCATCCTTGTCAAAGGTATTGATGTAACTGACGCTCTTTTCCGAATACCAGTGCAGCCGCTTCAGACTCCAACTATCCTTGCCATCGGCAAACTCGCGCTTGATGATGAACTGATCAAACAGATACTTGCTCTTTAACAGGCCATAGATAAAACGCTGAACTGCCGCTACTGGATCCGGTTGCCTTATCACTCGCAGCTCAAACTGATCGACCAGTTGTTTATCATCAAGCGGCACCCCCTCCGTATCACCCGGGTCGCGGCTCACGAGTCGCAGCACATGGAGCAAGAAGTTGGAGAAGTTGATGACGCTGTTAAAGCGCTCGGAGCCTGGGCTCTCCTCCTCCACCGTCTGCTCACCATCAAGCTTGTCATCCTGCAAAATGGCCAACAAGGTGCGCCCTTGGCTACCGGCAGCTGCACGGCTTTTATCGGCAGCGTCGGCCGTGTTTGGGGATCCTAGCAGATCAAGCAGATGGGCAAAATCACGGGGCACAAACTGACCCCAGTCGCTCTCACCAAACAGACGGTGGCGCTCTTGCGGGGTAAAGCCGTACTGGATATAGCGCTCCATATTGGCGCAGGCATCCCATACCCGGGTCAGGATATGAATACTTTGGCGACGATGCTCTTCCTCGGGTATCTGGTTCAGCGTCTCCATCAGCCGCGCCTTGATCACTTCATGCTTTTCCAACTGCTCGCCGCGATTGTTCATCGCCTCGAAGAAGTGATTGAGATCGGTATCCTTGGGTACTTCGATACGAGAGATCTGCACATGCTTGAAGAGGTAGTCGCAAAAGGCCGTCAGTTTAGCCCCTACCAAACCAAGATCCGCCATTGCCTTGTCAATCAGCTCAAAACCGTTCACCAAACCTTCATTGAAGGTACTCCCCCGCAAATCGTAGGGGGCAACACCCTGCCATAAGCGCTCGAAGGTATGGCTCGATATCGGGCGACTCTCAAAATCGAGGTTGATGGTCTGATACCAGCTCATATCCACCGAATCTATCGCGTGATGTTTGAGCCAATTGGCCAGCAGAGAGAGGGTAGTAAAGCGCTGCTGGCCATCGATTACCTCGAAACTGCCATCGTCCCGGGCAAACACCACCAGGGTGCCGATATAGTAGGTTTGCGGCCCCTTACCACTGACCAATTTTTGCTGATAATCCAGCACATCCTGCAGCAGCTGGGTGATCTCTCCCTCACCCCAGGCATAGTTGCGCTGGTACATGGGCACCAGATAGCGGGCGCGATCTTCAAGCAGTGCACGAATGGAAAAGGGGCGAACGCCTGCATCATTCATAATATTTCATCTCCCGAAACAGCCCGACCAGCTCATCTTCGGCACCATTGCGATTGTTCTTGTTCTCTCGACTGCTCATGCTAGGCAAAGGGAAGCCGTGCAGATCTCCCGGCAGACGAGCATCACGAATGGCACGGATCAGATTGTGCTCCAGCACATAGTTATCCATGGTTGCCAACTGCACTACCTGCTGGCGGATGCGGCAGCGATAGGCCCAGATAAAGCACTTCTCGATGGCCAGTGACAGCCCTTGGCTGCCGAACTTGTCGATATAGAAGATCAGGGCGCAGTCGAACATGGCCCGCACATAACGATCCCCGGTGCGGTGGCGTCGCTCGTAACTGCCCAGGGTCGATAGCACCTTGCTGGCCATCGGTGTCAGCGTTTCGCCGAGCAGGGTGGCAGATTGCGCCTTGCCGGAATCAGACTCCTCGGCCACGATGGCGGCCACCCGCGTCTGGTAGTACTCGGCCATCTCGAAAAAGCGCCGACCATTGATGATCATCTGGTCGAGATGAAAGGGAAACGTCATGTACTGGCCGTCAATCTTGCGCTGGTACTGGCTGTTGTACTCATCGACAAAGTGGTGGGCGATGCGCAGCGACTCCACGTAAGGATAATGCCCTACCCGATCTAGGTTGACCCCCTTGAAGAGATCCACCTCCCCCTTGCCAAAGTAGCGGGCCGACTTGCCCTCGGCCCACTGGCGTACCCGATAGAGATAGAGGGCGAACAGATTGGCCAGCTCGTCGCTTGGCAGGCGCTCCCAATGGGCGACCGCCTCGGCCTTGAGATTGGCCTCATGACCGGCAAACTCGCGCAGGTGAAATGCCTTGAGCAGATCGTGAGGAGCCAGATCGCGCCCCCGGGCATTTTGCGAATCGAAGAACTGGAACGCCTCCGAGATATCCTGCAGCACAAAGCAGACCACCTGACAGCGGTTGAGCAGAAAGTCAATTTGCTGCTCGTCAAACTCAGGGCGGGCCACCAGCCGACGCAACTCCAGATAGTTGCGTCTGAGGTTGAACTCCGAATCCCGGCTGGGGAAGCGCTGGCGCTGCATAAACGCATCGATAGGTCCACGCAAGACCTGCAATTGCTCACGCAGATCCTGACGTTGAAACCGGATACTCTTCTCTTTGCCACTGCGATTTTCGTTATCCAGCACCTCGATCAGCGCCTTGACGGTCAACATCAGGGTCAGGGTGCGTTGCTGACCATCGACGATATCAAGCATCTCGCCCTGCTCACTATCGGTGTGCTGATGAAACACCACCGAGCCCAGCCGGTAGGCGCTCTTGTCCTGATGGGTTGCCAAATCGGTAAAGAGATCCGAGATATTCTTGGAGCCCCAGCGGTAAGGTCGCTGATAGCTTGGGATGGCCAGTTGGGGAATGGCCAGCAACTGGCGTACCGACTGCACTTGATTATTAATGCTCTCCATCATGCCTCCTGCGGTATGAAGTGGTCAACAAAAACTGGCCACCGCGTTAGAGTTTTTCCAGTATCGGTTTTCTGATTCGTTTGGCGGTAACCCACCATTATATTCGTGCGGTCTTAGTGCGCTGTAATATCCAACGATATAGTCCGTTATTGCGTGAGCTGCATCGCTGAAGCTTACATAGCCCGTCGCCGGCACCCATTCGTTCTTCAGACTCCTGAAGAAGCGCTCCATTGGGCTGTTATCCCAGCAGTTTCCACGCCGACTCATACTCTGCCTGAACCGGTATCGCCACAGTAACTGCCGGAACTGCCTGCTCGTATAATGACTGCCTTGGACGCCCTTCTAAGAGTCAAGCTGTTATCGGGATACTGTTGATCCGCCTGTTTTGATTGCGCAGTAACGTGTAAACTTCGCGGGAGATATATCGCTTTAGACAGCGTATCGCGTCCATTTTTGTATGTCCTTCGGCTACACGCCTGGCGACATATTCCTTTGTTTTTGCGTCAGTTCGTAAGCGTCCGATGGCGATGATGTGAAGTGCACTATTTGCAGCACGATCTCCACCACGATTAAGTCGGTAACGGTTCGTTCATGGCCATATCAATGATTTTCTGGTGCGTACCGGGTTGAGAAGCGGTGTAAGTGAACTGCAGTTGCCATGTTTTACGGCAGTGAGAGCAGAGATAGCGCTGATGTCCGGCAGTGCTTTTGCCGTTACGCACCACCCCGTCAGTAGCTGAACGGGAGGGACAGCTGATAGAAACAGAAGCCACTGGAGCACCTCAAAAACACCATCATACACTAAATCAGTAAGTTGGCAGCATCACCGACAAATGAGCCCATTGGAATAAGTTAGAAACTACATATCTGCCAACAACATCCCAGCCATACCATCCAGTCGCTTCTTAACCTTTTCCCAGCCCGGCATAACCTGCCCCATCAGACGGTAAAACTTCTCGCTGTGGTTGTGCTCAGCCACATGGCATAACTCATGTAGCAAAACATAATCGATACATTCTGAGGATGCCTTAACCAGCCATGGATTCAGGGTCAGACAGCCTTTTGCTGAACAGTTGCCCCATTGCGTTTGCATCGCCCGCAGACGTATCGGAGGACGCTCACTGACCCAAAGGGTCTGCGGAATCAGTAAATCAAGCCTGCGCTGAAAAACATCTCTGGCACGTTCCCGATACCATTCAGCCAGCAAGGCTTTAATCTTTTCTGCCGATTTGTGTCTGACAGTCACTTCCAGACGCCCACGCAACATTTTCACTCGTTGCGGCACAGTAGCGTCTTCTGTCACTTTCAACTGATATTGCTTACCGAGATAATAATGGCTTTCTCCGCTGACATACTGACGCGGAACAATGTGTGTCTGTTGCTCCCTGAAATCACGCAGTTGCTGGTATATCCAGCGCCCTCTTTTTTTCAGCGCAGACAACAGCTCGTGCTCCGGTGTTTCTGGAGGTACAGAGACAATAACCCGGCAGTCCGGATGCACCTTGATGAGCACCCTGCCCTTTACGACCTGACGCGGAACACACTGTACGACGATGACCTCATCACCATAGACAATGCGTAACGCTTTCATTGATGGCGATTCTTTTTCACTCATGATTTCATCAAACCAACGCGCAGTATCTGGATGATGGTTTCAACAATACGGTTAACCTGATTCATTCCGGCACCAATTTCCCGGCAGGCCGTAAACAGCAGTGGTAGCAGACTTGTCTTAACGACTTTCTCAATGTCCTGGGGGTTCAGGGAGTTTTCTGCCACCGCTTTGACGATAATGTTGTCCACTTCAAAAGCCAGCTTCGTCCACTTATCCTGCACCTGAACGTCGTTTACCGCAAAAACCTCAGGTAGCTCTTTTTTAAATACACCGTAATACGCCTGAGCATGCTTGTTTACCGCCAGTGCATCCGGGATATCGCTGAGCTTACGGGCTTCAACCTGTTCTTCAAATTCACGGAACAAAAGGTACTGTTTCAGCGGATGGTCAAACAGTTTTTCAGCCTCTTCGATAGCCATACGCAGGAGTTTTGAAAATGCCTCCTGAGCATACGGGTCATCACGCAATTCCTGCTCAATCATCTTCGTCACGCGGGTTTTAATGATGTCGGTTTCATTGCGGGTTTTATTGTTATCCCACTCTTCGGGTTTTTCGCTCTTGCCCATTTTACCGACTTCATACACGCCATCCGGTTCACGAACCTCAACGCCGGTGACATGCTTATCCAGCAATTTTTTCACCTGCTCAGCGTAGTCGTCATAATTGACCTGCTCTCCACTTACCTGCATCGCCCACTGGCGCAGGCTGGACATCTGTTTTACGGTTTCTTTATAGAGGTTTCGGTCTTGTTCCGTAAAGCTCTTGTCGGTGAAGAAGGTGGCGGACTGCAGTGCCACTTTCAGGCATCCGGCAAAGGCCGTTAACGCCTCGAAGAAATCATCACGGGTTTTCTGATGGATATCGACCATCTCTCCGTCACGTTCTTCCATTTTAGGCACCAGTACCGCACGTAACTGCTCAGTATCATTTTTGTTTTTAACACCGGCAAATATGGCCCACAGCTGGTTATACAGATGCGGTAGACGCTTGTATTCAGAGCTCATGGCGCTGTACAGCCCGTCAATATCTTTGATATCGTATCCGCCCTGAGTTCGGGAGGCGAGGTCCTGATATTTGCCGATAGTCGTGTCCAGCTCAGCCAGAATACCGCGATAATCAATCAGCAGACCGAACTTTTTTAGTGGATGCAGTCGGTTCACCCGCGCAATCGCCTGGATAAGGTTGTGGGACTTAAGCGGCTTGTCGATATACAGCACGGTATTCTTCGGCTCATCAAACCCGGTGAGCAGTTTATCAACGACTATCAGCAATTTGAGCTTCTCATCGGTATCGAAACGACTGATGATATTGCGGGTATACACAGACTCATCCTGCGTGCCGACGTTATCTTTCCACCATTTCGTCACTTCCGGCAGTTTGCTTTCATCCACCTCAGTATTCCCTTCCCGGGTATCCGGCGGGCTGATAACTACAGCTGACTCAAACAACCCGGCTTCATCAAGATACTTTTTATATTTGATGGCGGAAATCTTGCTGTCGCAGGCAAGCTGGCCTTTCAGTCCCTCATCAATATTCTTCGAGAAGTGCGTGGCGATATCGAGTGCGATCAGACGGATGCGATCATCTGCACTATAAACCTCACCTTTACGGGCATATTTACGCTTAAGGTCGGCTTTTTGCGCTTCGCTTAACCCATCGGTAATACGATCAAACCAGGCATCTATTGCCCGATCGTTAACCTCAAGGTCGGGAATACGTTCTTCATACAGCAAAGGTGTAACGGCTTTATCTTCTACTGCTCGCTGCATGGTATAAGCGTGGACAATCGGTCCGAATTTATTGGTGGTCTTATCTTCTTTTAGCAATGGCGTACCAGTAAATGCCACAAAGGCGGCGTTCGGCAGTGCCAGTTTCATTCGCACATGGTTCTCACCACCCTGGCTACGGTGTCCTTCATCAATCAGAACGATGATGTCGGGGCTGGTGTTGACGCATTCAGGCAATTTTGTCGCTGAGTTAAATTTCTGGATAAGGGTAAAGATTATACGTTCTTTACCAGAGCCAATCTGCTGTGCCAGCTTCTGACCTGAGGTCGCCATCGCTTTGGCCTTATCATCCTTCCCTGCCAGTTCGCCACCAGAAACAAAAGTGCCGCTGAGCTGCCCTTCAAGGTCCACGCGGTCCGTCACCACCACAATACGACACTGCTTCAGGCTGTCATGAAGAATCAGCGCCTTGCTGAGGAATACCATGGTGTAAGATTTACCTGACCCCGTGGTATGCCAGATCACCCCACCTTCCCTGCCCCCGTCTGGTCTGCGGGTACTGATGCGTTCCAGCAGTCTTTTTATCCCGAACACCTGCTGATAGCGGGCAACAATTTTTCCGGTTTTTTTATCAAACAGGGTGAAGAAGCGGGTCATCTCCAGCAGACGTTCCGGTGAAAGCAGACTGATGAGCAGCTTATCCTGCCCGCTGACTGCCAGTTCCCCCCCATCGATTAACTGTTGATACCATTTGAGATCGACTGAAGGACGATGATCAAACAACGCATGAATTTGTTCAGTCGATAAAGGATGGTTGCGCAGCGCATACATCTGCGGATCGGTAATATCTTCTTCGCGCCATGCCGCCCAGAATTTCATTGGCGTATGGCAGGTACCGTAGCGCCCGTCATGACCGTTAATCGAAAGTAATAACTGGCTGTAGACAAACAGCTGCGGGATTTCGTCGTTGAGCTGATTGCGGATACTCTGGGATATCCCTTCGTCAATGGTTGGCCCTTTCTTGCCGTGACCCGCCGGGCTTTTCGCTTCAATAACAGCCAGCGGGATACCATTCACAAAACACACAATATCCGGTCTGCGGGTTTCGACACCGCCTGACCGCAATACCGTAAATTCTTCGGTAAAATGGAACTGGTTATTTTCCGGATGTTCCCAGTCGATCAGCGCAATGGTGGGGTTGACCTTCTTGCCATCGACAAACTCCGTGACGGCGATACCGTAGAGCAGATGGTTATACATCCGTTCATTGGCTTTGAGCAGCCCTTCATTCAGCGCCGGAGAACAGACCTGTGATATCAGGTTATCCAGTGCTTTTTCCGATAACTGGCAGGTTTTGCCACCCGCCATAAAGGAACGCTTCGACAGCTCTTCACGCAGAACCGGACGCAGCACCACCTCATCCTGTTTATAGCCCCGGTAATCCATAATCTGTTTCGGAGATAAAAACGTCCAGCCGAGGCTGGTCAGTAACGTCAGTGCCGGAATTTTGGCGCTGTATTCTTCCTGGAATTTTGGCGTGTACGTCTGGTTCATCATTAATCCTTTTCTTTCTGGCGCTACTCGCTACTGGTCACATGAAGATTCATCAATGCAGACAGCACTTCTTAAATTTTTTACCGCTGCCACACGGACACGGGTCATTTCGCCCGGGCATGTTTTCTGCCCCCTTCACTGGAACAGGCCGGGATGATGCCTCTGACATTCTCACTGACAACCAGTACTGATAAAGTGCCAGTGCAGCAGGCTGAATAAGGGAAATACTTTTCTCAAACTGCTCTCCGGTCATTTTCTCAAGTACAGGAAAATTCTTCTCCACGCCATGAAGAGCGATCACTTCCAGAGAAGGCCGTAACTCACCGGGAAGACCAGACCAGTCATCCAGTGACTTTCCTTTCATATAACCAAAACACCACTCTTCCACAATGGTATATTTTTCCCCCTTTACCTCACGCTCATTGAAAATCGGCTCAAACAGTTCAGGGGCGTCATAAAGGCAACCAGCGATATCGTTCATATGCTGAAAACACAGCCCCACAAAACGCGTCATCTCTTTTTCAGTGGTCCAGCGAGGGTGGTAATCACCTCGCCCCCAGATAGCACTGAGCCAGGTATTAGGGGGGATCATATTCGGGCCAGAGACAACCGCCGTCAGGAAGCCATCCAGCTCAGAGAAACAGAGCACAGAGTCATCATTGCCGTATTTCAGCAACGCCTCTTCCAGCCAGTCGATTTCCCGGTCAGTCAGTGGACTACTTTTCGTCAGTTTCATGCGGCAACCGCCTCATCGACCTTAACACGACGTTTGCCGGTCAGTAACTGCTGCATCAGGGCTTTTTTCTCGTCTTTCAGGCAGGCGAGTTTTTTCTCCAGCGTGGAGATTTCAACGTCGGCTGCGGACAGAACGGCGGCAATTTTTTGTTGTTCTTCAAAATTGGGCACTGATAATTTTAATGTCTTTATATCATCACTATTAATTGATTCAAATGTGCTACCTTGTGATAGGTAACACCATTTTGGTTCAAACCAAAGAAACCATTGATAAAGAAATGATTGACTCATTTTTCTCTTGGATTTTATAGCCGATATACCACGCCCTATACATGCTTTATGTTGAGAAAGTGCAACAGTACCTACAGGTGCCCTGACACTTAGAAGAATATCTCCAGGAGTACATTCTTTCGTAATGTCAGACGTATAAACTCTGGGACATGAAACTCGGCACTTTATATCGGCATTACCCTGTATTAATGGCAAACCTAAGCCATTATCGTTGTAGGCTTCGGATTTAGGTGATGATCCCATAATAATATGTGCTACTTCAGACAAAGTGCACGTACACCACTCCCCACTAAACCTCACCCCATTCTCATCCAGCAAGCGTTTCTTCCCGGTAACTAATTGCTGCATCAGGGCTTTTTTCTGCTGCTGACTATTGGCGAGCAGCTTTTCCGTCACCGAAATCGCCTTATCCCAGGTTGACAGGATTTTAACGATTCTCTTTTGTTCAGACAGTGGGGGGATATTAAATGGCCACTTAAACCAACTATCTAACTTAAAAATCATTTTCTCTATGTGCACACCAATGCTAGAGTGGAAGCAGGTTTGCTGGAAATATAGAGACTCCGATAGAAATTCCATATAAGGAAGATAAAAACCGGACTTCCCTGTAAGCACACAATATTCATTCGATACAATTGAGCCAGAAAGTTCTTTAGGTACAAGACCGCAAGCACCGTGCACAATTTGTCGTTTTGATATGAGAAAGTCGCCTTCTTTAATATAGAATTGACTTTTTACGGAGATATCTTTTCCTTTAAGATGCTCACGTCTTATTACGCCACCTCTGGAGCGCTTTACTGTAACTAAGTCATACTCTTGATTATCTTGTATATATGCCTTTCTTGCCTCTATATTTAAGCACTTTTCTAATGATAACTTTTGCCATCCTGTAGGTAGCATTCCAAGGATCGGTTTTCCAGCTTTAACGCTCACTGGGTAAAGCGAATCACGAGCCATAACCCAACTCCTTCAAATATCCAGCCATCTCCGTTTCCAGCTTCGCCAATTCCGCCTTCAGTTGCTCGCGTTCTGCTCGCACCGCCAGCAGGTCAATCTCATCCTCTTCTTCAAAGGTATCGACATAGCGCGGGATATTGAGGTTATAGTCGTTGTCCTGAATCTCTTTCAGGCTGGCGAGATAGGCGTATTTCTCGACGTTATCGCCATCACGGTAGGTCTTGACGATTTTCTTAATGTTTTCTTCGCTAAGCTGGTTCTGGTTTTTACCTGCCTTGAATTCACGGCTGGCATCGATAAACAGCACCTTGTCATCAACTTTCTGCTTTTTGAAAATCAGAATCGCAGCCGGAATCCCCGTACCGTAGAACAGTTTTTCCGGCAGACCAATTACCGCATCCAGCAAATTTTCGTCGATCAGTTTCTGGCGAATTTTACCTTCGCTGGAGCCACGGAAAAGCACACCGTGTGGCACAACTACGCCCATACGGCCAGTTCCCGGTTTCAGGGTTTCGATCATATGCGAGATAAAAGCGTAATCTCCTTTAGTCTTCGGCGGTACACCGCGACGAAAACGGCCAAACTTATCGTTCTCGGCCTCGTCATGGCCCCACTTATCGAGGCTGAACGGTGGGTTAGCGGTCACGATATCAAACAGCATCAGGTCGCCATTTTTATCGAGCAGCTTCGGGTTACGAATGGTATCGCCCCACTCGATTTTATGGTTGTCTTCCCCGTGCAGGAACATATTCATTTTCGCCAGCGACCACGTAGAACCGATCGCTTCCTGACCGAACAATGCATAGTTACGACTATCATGCCCGGAGACAATTTTACGCCCACACTTCATCAATAATGAACCGGAACCACAGGCTGGATCGCAGATGGTATCACCCGGTTGCGGATCGAGCAGTTCTGCAATCAGGTCCGAAACTTCCGGCGGGGTATAGAATTCCCCGGCTTTCTGCCCACCGCTGGCAGCAAAGTTTTTGATCAGATATTCGTAGGCATTACCGATAACGTCCAGCGTACCGACACGGCTCGGCTTCAGGTTAAGATCTTGACCGGCAAAGTCTTCCAGCAGCTGACGCAGGATGGTGTTCTTCTGTTTTTCTTCACCTAGGCGATCGGTGTTAAACGAAATATCCTGGAACACGCTTTTCCCGGCGTCTTTCAGTTTGGTGCCATTAGCTTCTTCAATCGCATGCAGAGCCTGATCGATACGCTCACCGTTACCCGGCTCATGGCGGCGTTCGTACAGCGCATAAAAGCTGGCACTTTTTGGCAGTACAAAACGCTCGTTGGCCATCATGGCTTCAATGAGTTCTGGTGCATCACCATACTGTTTTTTATATTCATCGTAATGATCCTGCCAGACATCCGAAATGTACTTAAGGAACAGCATGGTAAGGATAAAGTCTTTATAGGTATCAGCACTGATGGTGCCACGGAACGTATCACACGCGGCCCACAGGGCTTTGTTGATCGTGTCCTGACTGATTTTGTCGTTCATGAATCATCCTGGTCTGAAGAAAAGCCTGCGATGAAGGGCATTGCATCTTAAAAATTGCGGTAAATGATACCGTAAGATGCCTCCCCTGACACGCCAATATCGCAGCATTCAGGTTTGCATCATCCCCGTAATATCGACATGAGACAGACTGACACAACCTGGCTCGTCACTCGCTAAAAACCAATTATCTTAGTAAGACAGCATCCATATTAGCCATGGTGTAAAACTGCCGTTGGGGTAATGATGATCCATATATCACCCGTTCTGGTGTGTGAAGCTGACATGATCGGTAATGACTCCAATTTACTGATAGTGTTTTATGTTCAGATAGTGCCCGATGACTTTGTCATGCAGCTCCACCGATTTGGAGAACGACAGGGACTTCCGTCCCAGCCTTGCCAGATGTTGTCTCAGATTCAGGTTATGTCGCTCAATGCGCTGAGTGTAACGCTTGCTGATAACGTGCAGCTTTCCCTTCAGGCGGGATTCATACAGCGGCCAGCCATCCGTCATCCATACCACGACCTCAAAGGCCGACAGCAGGCTCAGAAGACGCTCCAGTGTGGCCAGAGTGCGTTCACCGAAGACGTGGGCTACCACCACCCTGCGTATCCTGTCATACGCGTAAAACAGCCAGCGCTGACGTGATTTAGCACCGACGTAGCCCCACTGTTCGTCCATTTCAGCGCAGACAATCACATCACTGCCCGGCTGTATGCGCGAGGTTACCGACTGCGGCCTGAGTTTTTTAAGTGACGTAAAATCGTGTTGAGGCCAACGCCCATAATGCGGGCGGTTGCCCGGCATCCAACGCCATTCATGGCCATATCAATGATTTTCTGGTGCGTACCGGGTTGAGAAGCGGTGTAAGTGAACTGCAGTTGCCATGTTTTACGGCAGTGAGAGCAGAGATAACGTTGATGCCCGGCAGTACTTTTGCCATTACGCATCACGCCTTCAGTAGCGGAACAGGAGGGACAGCAGACGGAGACTGAAGCCACGGGAGCACCTCAAAAACACCATTATACACTAAATCAGCAAGTTGGCAGCATTACCAGGGCGCAGAATGAAATATCTGAACATATTGATTCCTTTTTAGGGTTTTGTTGAATAAATCGAACTTTTGCTGAGTTGAAGGATCAGATCACGCATCTTCCCGACAACGCAGACCGTTCCGTGGCAAAGCAAAAGTTCAAAATCACCAACTGGCCCACCTACAATAAAGCCCTCATCAACCGTGGCTCCATAACTTTCTGGCTGGATGATGAAGCTATTCAGGCCTGGTATGAGTCAGCAACACCTTCTTCACGA
>OGSO01000153.1_pt1 | contig 32050 bp, 34 predicted proteins | sample 1573971 | NCBI WGS metagenome assembly OGSO01 (sample SAMN03295843, study PRJEB24534) | human gut metagenome | isolation source: fecal sample 3 from infant 6 | host: Homo sapiens | place: USA: Pittsburgh, PA | collected 2014-07
GCGGCCGCGGCGCAGCTCAGAACATCATCCCGTCCTCTACCGGCGCTGCTAAAGCTGTAGGTAAAGTTCTGCCAGAACTGAATGGCAAACTGACCGGTATGGCGTTCCGCGTTCCGACTCCGAACGTATCCGTTGTTGACCTGACCGTTCGTCTGGAAAAAGCTGCTTCTTATGAAGAAATTAAGAAAGCAATCAAAGCTGCTTCCGAAGGCGCAATGAAAGGCGTTCTGGGCTACACCGAAGATGACGTGGTATCCACCGATTTCAACGGTGAAATCTGCACTTCCGTATTCGACGCCAAAGCGGGTATCGCTCTGAACGACAACTTTGTGAAACTGGTTTCCTGGTACGATAACGAAACTGGTTACTCCAACAAGGTTCTGGACCTGATTGCTCACATCTCCAAATAAGTTGAGATGAGACAGTAATCTGTAAGAGCGACTTCGGTCGCTCTTTTTTTTGTCTGAAGATAAAGGATTGCGTAATGATTAATAAAATTTTTGCCCTCCCGGTTATCGAACAGCTTACCCCTGTACTTTCCCGCCGCCAGCTTGATGACCTGGAGCTGATCGTCGTTGACCATCCGCAGGTGAAAGCGTCCGTGGCTTTCCAGGGCGCTCACCTGCTCTCCTGGAAGCCCGCTGGCGAAGAAGAAGTCCTGTGGCTCAGCGGCAACACCCCATTTAAAAACGGCGTTGCCCTGCGCGGCGGCGTGCCGATTTGCTGGCCGTGGTTTGGTCCTTCTGCTCAGCAGGGTCTGCCCTCCCACGGCTTCGCCCGCAACCTGCCGTGGGCCCTGAAAGGGCACGATGAAGACGACAACGGCGTGGTGCTGACCTTTGCACTGAAAAGCAGCGACGCCACCCGCCAGTACTGGCCGCACGAGTTCACCCTGCTGGCGCGCTTTAAGCTGGGCAAAACCTGCGAAATTGAGCTGGAGGCGCACGGCGAATTTGAAACCACGTCTGCCCTGCATACCTATTTCAACGTCGGCGACATTGCGGCAGTGAAGGTCAGCGGTCTGGGCGACCGTTATATTGATAAAGTGAAAAACGCGGAAGAAGGCGTATTAAGCAACGGCACAGAGACTTTTCCCGATCGTACCGACCGCGTCTATCTGAATGCCGAAACCTGCAGCGTGATTCATGACGATGCGCTGAACCGCAACATCGACGTTACGCATCATCACAACAGCAACGTAGTGGCCTGGAACCCGGGCCCGGCGCTTTCCGTCAGCATGGGCGACATGCCGGATGATGGTTACAAGACCTTCGTTTGTGTAGAAACCTGCTGCGTGACCGAAACGCAGAAGGCCAGCGAAGAGAAACCTTCGCGCCTGACGCAAACCCTTCGCGTGGTGAAACGCTAACGCCAGGAAGGTTGGCCCACGGGTTAACCGCGTGTGCGCCACATCTGCCGGATGACGGCTGAAGCCCCGCGAAGTCGGGGCTTTTCTTTAACGCTTGTTCAGACCATATCCAGCGGCGTTTTTCTGGCCGGCGCCGGGTAGGCGTTATCCAGAAGCGCAAGCTCCTCATCGTTCAGCACAATATCCAGCACCGCGGCATTTTGCCTGACATGCTCAATGCTTGACGCTTTCGGGATCGCCATTACGCCCCGGTGGCTAATCACCCACGCCAGCAGAATCTGCGCCGCGGTTACGCCCCGCGCCTGCGCAATATTTTTCACAACGGTATGATTTAAAAGTCCATTGCGCAGTCGACCGGCCTGAGCCAGCGGACAATATGCCATCACCGGCAGCCGCTGCTGCTGGCACCACGGCAGCAGGTCATGTTCAATACCGCGGGAGGCCAGATGGTAGAGCACCTGATTGGTCGCGCACTGTTCGCCGCCGTCCGCCTGCCAGAGTTCCTGCATATCATCGTAATCGAGGTTTGATACGCCCCAGCGGCGAATTTTTCCCTGCGCAACGAGCGCGTCCATGCCCGCAACCGTCTCCTGCAATGAATAGTCCCCGCGCCAGTGCAGCAGGTAGAGATCCAGATAGTCGGTATTGAGGCGGCGCAGGCTCTCCTCGCAGGCGCTGGCTATTTTGCGACCGCCAGCGTTCCACGGATAGACTTTAGACACCAGCACCACGCGCTCGCGCTGCCCGCGAATGGCCTCGCCGACAACCTCTTCGGCGCCGCCGTCGGCGTACATTTCCGCCGTATCGATCACCGTCAGGCCAAGATCGATGCCCGCGCGTAGTGCAGCAGACTCCTGCGCGCGCAGAGCCGGGTTTTCGCCCATGAACCAGGTCCCCTGCCCTATGAGCGGAACCGCTGAATGCTCGCCAAAACGGATGGTCCTTGCTGCCATGACATGCTCCTGTGTTTGATTGCACCACCGTAATGCAAAACAGGGCTTTACGCCCTGTTTTGATGCACAAATTGCACTGTAATAATGCACTATCAGAAGGAGTAAGTGATCCCGGTTGAAATCAGCCCGCTCCAGGATTTGTCCACCATCGGGCTATCGGTAATTTCGTCAGACAGGCGGGTATAGCGCGCCACGCCGTATACGCTCCAGTCGCCGAGGAAACGATAGTTAGCCGACAGCTCGAGGTACGGGTTCCAGCTGCTGTCCGGATCGTAGCTGCGCATGCCGCTGCGATTCGATTCATGCTTCGAAACACCGTAGTAGTACTCGTTCTGGTTGTCGCTGTTCCACTCCACGCCAATACCCGGCGTAAGCGTCAGGTTGCCGTTGGTATAGCGATACAGCCAGGCCAGATCCCACACGATACCGTTGCTGTTATCGAGGGTGTCCCCCGACAGCGCGGTGCGCAGGAAACCGTACTGCGTATAGTGTTCGTAGGAAAGCCCTGCCATCACCGTGGACTTACGTTTATCCAGACGGCGCATCTGCTCGCTATCGCTGTCGCCTGGCTTAAAGTACATCGGCGACCAGTAGGCGGTCACGGAGAGCTTATCGTTGGTATCATTCCACAGGTAGAGGCCACCGCCCAGGCCGCGGAACCAGAAGTTATCGCTCTCGTAATTAATCACCGGCACCGGGTAAACATCAGCATCATATTGCTTGTACGGATGTTCAACGACGCCTACACCCGCCCCTAAAGTGAACTTCCCTTCAGCGTGTACGGCGGATGCTGAAGTCGCAATCAACACACCAAGTGCCAGAAGTTTGATTTTAGTCACGATCCATATTCCTGTTGTCAAATTATTAGCGCAGGCAGTTTAACGTTGTATACGTCATGCCTCAAATTCTTTACCAGTCATTACACTGAATTCACCAGATTCTCATCATCAGATGACCACCCGCTGACAGCTGAATGACAGCGTCATGACGCGGCGAAACCCGAAGTGCGAATGAGACGCTGCTTTTCCGGATGAGTTGTTGATAAGTCATTGAAATTGATTTTCTGCGCCATGCAAGTTTTCCAAATGCATCTACGCTTTAATTTAGAAGAAGTAAATGCGGGGCACGTTATCCCGAGACTTCGCCAACCTGGCATAAGGGTTGCTGGAGATTCAGAGAGCGCTGTGCAGCTTACCTCTTCCGGGGGCTCCCACTATTCATATGAACGGCTCTCAACCTGTGCTAAAAACGAAAGGACGGCATGCCATGAATATATTCGATCACTATCGCCAGCGCTATGAAGCTGCCAAGGACGAAGAGTTCACACTGCAGGAGTTTCTTACCATCTGTCGGCAAGATCGCAGTGCTTATGCTAACGCAGCAGAAAGATTGCTGATGGCCATCGGTGAGCCGGTCATGGTCGATACGGCCCTCGAACCCAGGCTATCCCGTCTCTTTTCAAACCGGGTCGTCGCGCGCTACCCGGCCTTTGAAGAGTTTTACGGTATGGAAGATGCCATCGAGCAAATTGTTTCTTACTTAAAACACGCCGCTCAGGGGCTGGAAGAGAAGAAACAGATTCTGTATCTGCTGGGCCCCGTGGGCGGCGGTAAATCATCGCTTGCCGAACGCCTGAAGTCCTTGATGCAGCGCGTCCCTATCTATGTGCTCAGCGCAAACGGTGAGCGCAGCCCGGTCAACGACCATCCGCTGTGTCTGTTTAACCCGCAGGAGGATGCGCAAATCCTCGAAAAAGAGTACGGCATTCCAAACCGCTATCTGGGGACGATTATGTCGCCGTGGGCGGCCAAGCGTCTGCATGAATTCGGCGGCGACATCACGAAATTCCGCGTGGTGAAAGTGTGGCCGTCAATCCTGGCGCAGATTGCCATCGCCAAAACCGAGCCCGGTGACGAAAACAACCAGGATATCTCGGCGCTGGTCGGTAAAGTCGATATCCGTAAACTGGAACACTACGCGCAGAATGACCCGGATGCCTACGGCTACTCCGGCGCTCTGTGCCGCGCCAACCAGGGGCTGATGGAGTTCGTCGAGATGTTTAAAGCGCCTATCAAGGTGCTGCATCCGCTGCTGACCGCGACGCAGGAAGGCAACTATAACGGTACCGAAGGGATCTCCGCCCTGCCGTTCAACGGGATTATCCTCGCCCACTCCAACGAATCGGAATGGGTGACCTTCCGTAATAACAAAAACAATGAGGCCTTCCTCGACCGCGTGTATATCGTCAAGGTGCCTTATTGCCTGCGTATCTCGGAAGAGATCCGTATCTATGAAAAACTGCTTAACAACAGCGAGCTGACCCATGCGCCGTGCGCGCCGGGCACGCTGGAAACGCTGTCGCGCTTCTCCATTCTGTCGCGCCTGAAAGAGCCTGAAAACTCAAGCATTTATTCAAAAATGCGCGTCTATGACGGCGAAAGCCTGAAAGACACCGACCCGAAAGCGAAATCCTATCAGGAGTATCGCGATTATGCCGGCGTTGATGAAGGGATGAACGGCCTGTCTACCCGCTTCGCGTTCAAAATCCTGTCGCGGGTATTTAACTTTGACCATGCCGAAGTCGCCGCCAACCCGGTGCATCTGTTCTACGTCCTCGAGCAGCAGATCGAGCGCGAGCAGTTCCCGCAGGAGCAGTCAGAGCGTTACCTTGAGTTCCTCAAAGGCTATCTGATCCCGAAATACGCCGAGTTTATCGGGAAAGAGATCCAGACCGCCTACCTTGAGTCCTACTCGGAGTACGGGCAGAACATTTTTGACCGTTATGTCACCTACGCTGACTTCTGGATTCAGGATCAGGAGTATCGCGACCCGGATACCGGCCAGCTGTTTGACCGCGAGTCGCTGAATGCGGAACTGGAGAAAATCGAGAAGCCCGCCGGGATCAGCAACCCGAAAGACTTCCGTAACGAAATAGTCAACTTCGTGCTGCGCGCCAGAGCGCACAACAGCGGGCGTAATCCAAACTGGACCAGCTACGAGAAACTGCGCACGGTTATCGAGAAGAAAATGTTCTCCAATACCGAAGAGCTGTTGCCGGTGATTTCCTTCAACACCAAAACGTCAACCGATGAGCAGAAAAAACACGATGACTTTGTCGACCGCATGATGGAGAAAGGCTATACCCGCAAGCAGGTTCGCCTGCTGTGCGAATGGTATCTGCGGGTACGTAAATCATCCTGATAGACCAGCCCGGCTGGCAGCGGCTGCCGGGCTAATAATAACTGCGAAGACCCAATGACATTCAGCGCCAGCATATTTCGGCGCCTGAATGGCCGGGGCATAAGTTGGCAAATGCAGTACAGGAGGGCATATGACCTGGTTCATAGACCGACGCCTGAACGGGAAAAATAAAAGCGCCGTCAACCGGCAGCGCTTTCTGCGCCGCTATAAAGCGCAGATAAAACAGTCGATCTCCGAGGCCATAAACAAGCGCTCGGTGACCGATATTCAGAGCGGAGAGTCCGTCTCCATCCCAACGGACGATATTAACGAACCGATGTTTCATCAGGGGCGCGGCGGCCTGCGCAATCGCGTACACCCGGGTAACGATCACTTCGTACAGAATGACCGCATTGAGCGCCCTCAGGGCGGCGGAGGCGGTGGAGGCAGCGGTCAGGGCCAGGCCAGCGCCGACGGCGAAGGCCAGGATGAGTTTGTTTTTCAGATTTCGAAAGACGAATATCTCGATCTGCTCTTTGAAGATCTCGCCCTGCCGAACCTGAAGAAAAACCAGCAGCGTCAGCTGACGGAGTATAAAACCCATCGCGCGGGCTATACCGCTAACGGTGTGCCCGCTAACATCAGCGTCGTTCGCTCGCTGCAAAACTCGCTGGCGCGCCGCACGGCGATGACCGCCGGTAAACGCCGGGAACTGCACGCGCTGGAAGAAGACCTGGACACCATTAGCAAAAGCGAACCGGCGCAGCTGCTGGAAGAGGAGCGGCTGCGCAAAGAGATAGCCGAACTGCGGGCGAAAATTGACCGCGTGCCGTTCATTGACACTTTCGATCTGCGTTACAAGAACTACGAAAAACGGCCAGAACCGTCAAGTCAGGCCGTGATGTTCTGCCTGATGGACGTTTCCGGCTCCATGGACCAGGCGACAAAGGACATGGCAAAACGCTTTTACATCCTGCTGTATCTGTTCCTCAGCCGGACCTATAAAAACGTTGATGTGGTTTATATCCGCCACCATACGCAGGCGAAAGAGGTCGACGAACACGAATTCTTCTATTCGCAAGAAACCGGCGGCACCATTGTCTCCAGCGCCCTGAAGCTGATGGATGAAGTGGTCAAAGAGCGCTATGACCCGGCGCAGTGGAATATCTACGCCGCGCAGGCTTCGGATGGCGATAACTGGGCGGACGATTCACCGCTGTGTCACGAACTGCTGGCGAAGAAAATCCTGCCCGTGGTGCGCTACTATAGCTATATCGAGATAACCCGGCGCGCGCACCAGACGCTGTGGCGGGAATATGAACACCTGCAGTCAACCTTCGAAAACTTTGCTATGCAGCATATTCGCGACCCGGAAGATATTTATCCGGTGTTCCGTGAACTGTTTCACAAGCAGACTTCCAAAATTGACACTTAGTTAAATAAAATCAGCCAGTTATATAAACTTCCTGGCTGATTTTCCCCTCTTTTGAGTATGTTTTATTTTCTTATTTAATCAATGATATGCCTTTCATTTTGGGGAAGCATTCTTCCTTTTTAAGCTTAACTTTACTCACATCAAATAGGGCTATCGTCCTGCCTCAAGTCGTTGATCGCGTGCGTTGCGACTCCGAGCACTTCTACCTCATCCATGGCATCACCTTCAATCGATTCTCCCTCAACTGTGATAAATGAACGGCCCATTAGCTTTGCAAACTGCAGTTCTCCTGCCGAACGTATAAGTAGAATACTCCCCTGCTTAACCTTCAGCGACAAGTCCAGAACGACATACCCACGGTCGGTGGGGATAATTCGCGAGTTTGCTCCGATATTGCACAGTGAGCTCACTGTTAACGTGGTTTCAATGTAATCCGCAGCCGGTGACGGGAATCCCATGATCTGCCCTCCAATAAATGCTGTTTGTATATACAGTAGTTTTATCGAAAGGGAAGATCAAGAGAGGTCGCGGCTATCAATTTTCTCGGCAGGTATAACACATTGATGGCGCAGGATCGATTACTGAAAAAGCGTTCGCTTTCTTCAATCCCACTCCTCACGACTTGCAATGTCATCAAAGCATCGGCCCAATGCCATGCGCTGGCTTACGCTAAAGTCTCCCCAAATCGCCATGACTTCCTCACTTACGTATTTCTTCCAGTCATGAGGAATGTTGGCATCCTTTTTTACCCATTCCGGGCATAAATAATTGTCTTCACTCATATCGTGATCCGTAAGCTATGGATAAAATTCCAGGTTCAAAGGAAACCAGACGTCGTGCTACGTTGAGGATCGATGATAGCATTGGAGGCATCTATGGATAAGGCGCATTTTTCAACGCTGCTGAGAATGAAAGAGATGAACATGCGTTTTGTGTCGCTCACATTCCATACCGACCAGCTCAGCGCTGTTCTTGTGATTCACATGGTTTGTGAAAAAATTTTAGAAACATGGATTGAGGCAAGCAGCCACAATAAGAATTTTTTTAATAATTCAGTTAGCTTAACCTTTAACAACAAGCTTATTATTGCAAAAAACTTCTCGTTTCCAAACGAGTGCTTTCAGTTTATGAAAAAACTCAACGCGATACGCAACAAGTTCGCCCATCAGATTGACAAAACAGAAATGACTGAAGAAGAGATAAATTCTCTTTATAATTCACTATCAGAATTTATTGCCAGAGAGCCTGAATTCGACCCTAAGACGTCATCAATTGAATCTCGCAAAAAAAGATACAAATACACTGACAATAATAACATAAAGCTACTATTGCTATTTACTGCCATGTATCTTTCGGTCATGTATTTCGCCGGATTACGTGAACTTTACATCCCTTTAGGAGAAAAGCCCTGAATACAGACCTAATAATAATTTCGACTTATTGTCGCTAATGCGAGCATTTTAATATTATCCCAAATGGAAGCAATGCCAGTATTAACCAAAGCACTTCACCGGGAAAGAATTTCTGCAAGCATGCACCAATTATAATAGCCAAAAAGAATTTTGCCGCTCTGCGTCCATTGTAAGAAATCGTCATGACCTCACATCAAATGAACCGCCACCTTTACGGGTGGCGGCACTCCTGTCAGATAAGCCCACGTTCCCGCAAAACTTCCTGACCTACAACAACCATTGCTTCACGCTGGGCCAGGGTAAATGCGCCGTCATACAGAGCTACAAAAGCGATATCGCCAGTCATGGAGGATGTCGTCACCCCTGTGGTAGCGCCTCCTATCATCAGTGGCTCAATCAAAGAGGCGTTTGGCGGAAATGTTGTACCGATACTTCCAACCTGGACACCCAGATCACTAAATTGAACTCTTACATTATTGTTTGCCGGATCGAATATTCCGGCTGCAACGTACCACTTATCCACCTCAGGCATAATCACACCGCCCTCATCTACAATAACAGTATTCCCGGATGGATAAATAACCGACATGTAGAGACCATTATTGAAGTAAAGGTTAAAACCGCCACCAGCGACACGATTGCTGATAATGTTCGTGTAGCGGCTCAGCGCAGATAATTTAAACGCGGTGATAAAAGACACTGCGCCCTGTCCTGATTTTGAAAAATCCGTTTTTGAAGGAAGAGCACCATCTTCATAATGAAGCCCCCAATCACGCACCTGCCCGCCCCCCGGGCTCACCGTATAGCCATGCCCGCTGTTATCCAGAGGATTGAGTAAATCAAAGCAGGCAAGCGTGGGTAGCGGCGACTGGCTTTCCAGTACAGAAGGCACGGTTACATAGTCGTGATTCCAGTCAGTGACGGAGATAATCTGATTGCAAAAAATACGCGTTCCGGACATGAGTTAATCCTTAAATATTGGGTGAGTGCGCTGTGGTGCCCCGGTTCTCGTTGCCAGTGCCGTTAAGTATGCCGCTGTAAGTCGCTCCGTTCATCGGGTCAAACCAGTCACAGCCTGTTGCTCTGACATTCGAGGCATCAAAATAGAGCGTGCCGGTGGAGTCCGGAATAAGCTGAATATCAGCCCCTGTCACGCGACAGCGGTTTCCCGTATTGCCGATGCTGTAGCGGGCGAGTAATCCGCCGTGAATGTCAAATTCTGCTTTTACCCCCGTCGCATTAATGATGGATGGATAGCAGTTACGCAGAGTGACTTTAGGTCGCCATGAATATTCACTGGTCCGGTATGTCGAGCCGTCCACTACCGTATCCCAGGCAGATGCCTCACCCGGCATATAGACTGTCGGGCTTGCGTTCTGAGCCACGACCGGATTATTGATGACGCTGACCACGTCCACGGCGATGATGTCGGCGTTGGTACCATTTGGGCGAAGCTTCACCCGACTGCCGAACGGGTTTTGCGCCATATCATCCCCGCAGCGGAAGACCGCCATCACCGCGTTTTTATCGTCCGGCACATGAATCGCCGTCATGTTCTCAACTTTTATCAGGCCCGGGAGGTACGTGCGATCGGCTGAGGTGTAGAGATTTTTAAGCGGCCGGCAGAATGAGAAGGCGAAATTATCCGGCAATATCGCCGACATCCCGTCCAGATCGAAAACGATGTTCCTGCCAATGACCGTATGCGGGTCTTTTGTGTCAATTCCGTAGTCGAAAGCCGTTCCGGCGTTCATGCGGACAACATCAAACGTAAAGGTGTTATTCCCACCCCAGTTGACCGTGCGATCAAATCTGACCACGAGTCCATCAATGGAAAGGTTACACTCGCAGTCTCCGGCATAATCTTCACGCATGTTGATGAAGTAGTTAAGGCGATCCTCCATTGTACCGCTCTGCGCTGTTGAGCCAGGGACAACGTCAAATTCAATGTTGCGCATTGAGAATACTCCGCCGCCCTGGAGATTCACCTGCTTTCCCTTGAAGCGGGTATTGTCGATAAACACGTCATATCCAAACGAGTGAAAATCGAACCGGTTCATGACGCTGCGATCGATAAAGAGGCGTTTCACACCGTGATGGCCCTGGAATCCCCAGCCATGCAGCCCGTAATAGGCGTCAACATGAACTTCAATACTGTTACGAAAACAGATGACGTAGGCCCCGTTATTCGCGTTTGGCATACATTCTGCCGTAGCGTTGCGCAGGCGGAGATCGCAGACACCATAAGAGCTGATGGCCACCCGTGACTCAATGTTGCCTGTCGCCCAGTTTTCCATTACCAGATCGCAAATGTTCACCTGCGACCGCTCAATAATCATGTTAACAAACCGGCGGTCAGCACCGGCCTCGAAGAATGTAGGCGGATAAAAGTTAAGCCAGGCGCTTTCTTTTGGCTGGATCCACGCTTCTGACACGGTACCTGCTGGCGTATTTTTCACAAACACGTCAGTTATCGCCCCGTTCCTTCCGATCCGGGTAAAATCCCGAAAATGAACGTGCTGACGGGGGTTGCCACGTCCGCCACTGCGGTACAGTTCGACGGCAGAAGATATATACCCAAAATACCCCCCGCGATACTGATACAATTTAGGCATGGGAAGCCGCATACTGCCCCGCCTGAGATAAGACGCATAGGTGGTGTTAAGCTCGTTCAGTTCCGAAGTCGTAAAGTCAATGCGGCTTTTTCCCTGGATACGGTACATGTAAACCGGGTCCGGCGCGCCATCATTAACACCGTCAACTTTTCCCCATCGATTTTCTGCCAGACCACTTCGGTTACAGGTCACGACAGTACAGCCTGTCAGGTATGATGACGTGCGAATAATCACAGACTCGCCGATCCAGAGAAAGCGGCCAGCATTCTGCACGACCGGGATCGCATGCTTATTCGCAAAAGCATGGCAATTTATCATGGCCTGATCAGCTGCCGCCTGGTCGGCCAGCAGCGCCTGCGCGGAGGCTTCATTTCCCTGCATGGAAAGCAGAGCATATGACTGATAGGTGTCCTCCGGTATGCGGGGAGCGCCGAACATGTCGTAAGAAACGAAATCGCACTGGCGGACCCAGCGACGACCGTCAACACCGACCAGAACGCCGCCGCCATCATCCGGCGATGACGTGTCAGACGCATCAACGACGAACCTGCCGCCAATACGCTCACCCACTACATCTCTGAGTGTAGCCTCACCGGTATAATTCCGGATATCGTCATAACCCACTGCCGTGTCGCCAGGGGTAATGCCGCCAGCCTGCCCGCCACCGCTGTCACTCCCGCCCCAGCCGACCTTTGTTCCATCTTCTTTCACCCCTGCGATAACCAGCCCGTTTTTCGCATAAATTACGAATAACCACCCCTCAGGCGCATTATTATCGAGGATATTACCGCTGAAATTCAGACCGGAATCCCCGGTTAATAAGCGGGCGATTAAACTTAATGAGATTTCGCCATTATCGTCATCGATTTTAAAGGGACGGAGACCATTACGTGAAACGATGTCAAAAAGCGCATCAGGTGAAGACTGTAGTGGTTTTATGCGTTCATAAATGGCATCGACAAGAGCATCAACATATTCTTTCGAAATCAATCGGCGCCCGGTAGCAGTGAGCACACCGGCATTATTGATATATTCATCTGCCAGAGCGCTACCATCCTGGCTTCGCACATAGGTGGTGCTGCCCTCTGGAATATTTGCGATATCGGCCTGGGCCGCTTCGAGCGTCATGTACTGCTTACTCAATGGCACAAGGTTCTGACGAATCTGGTCATTCTTCGCCATCATTCCGCGCCAGGTATCCAGATCAACGCCAGCGCGGTCCGGTTCGGTCGGCGCATCACCATTCACCAGCTTATCCAGGCGCTCGGCATTATCGAGCAGCACTGCGGGAGACGTGCTCCCCAGCTCCGGGTTAAAGGCCATGTTTTTTGCTCCAAAAAAGGCGTTCGCCCAAACGAGGGTTTGAACGAAAAGAGTTAATAAGGGGTTTTTATGGGGTATTACGCGACGTCGCCGGGGTATGTGGCGTCGTCGTAGACGTAGAAAATTTCTTTATATTCCGGCGCGGTAATCTGACAGTTGCTGTCACCGGAGGGGGCGACCTCCTGGACTATCCCATGCCGGGCACCTTTTTCACTGTCGCAGAACAGCAAACGCGGTAGATCAATATCAGGGTCGTCCATAATCCAGTCTTCCGGGTGCAGATCGTCGTTGTAAGGTATGGTAAGAGTGAAATCATCTATCCGCTGCGGCGTCAGCATCCGTGACGATGGACGACTGTTCTGAAACTGTATCCAGCACCGGGGATTTGTATAGCTCCAGTCCAGAGGCTCGGTGACATGTAACGTTATTTCCTGAAAGTCGTATGTCATTGCGTCAATCAGGCAACTTTGGGTTTTCCCGGTTCGAATATCATCTGACAAAATGATGTGGTCACCAAAATCATGGCACCATCCCAGCATTGCAGTTGTAGCCGTATACGTCCGGCGTTGATGGAGATATTTCATTAACCGGCGCATCCCGATACGCCAGGCACGATCCGCTGTCATGACGACATCGATGGTGTAAGACTCCGTTTTCCGGGGGAACAGATTTTCAGGCGTCCGGCACTGTACGGTCTCCTCCGCCCAGGTCACGGGATTGATGTATTTCACATCCACGCCATCAAAATCGTCCTCAGAAGGCACCCTGAATGATGTCTGCATTTCCTCGACAGTATCCTGGGGGGTGATGATTCCGGTCCAGCTTTTGACCCCTTCACGCCCGACGGAAAGTAAGCCGTCAGACAGCAGAAAATACCCCATGCCTGCTTCAGCAATTTTGTCGAAAATATCCTTTGCGGACGTGCTGTCACTGCTGGCCTGGTGGTCAAAATACTCGCCTCGTGGCGTCCAGTAGTTAGCCTCAAGCATGTTAATTGTGGAAATGTCGATCTGGTCGTCGCGATAACCCAGACTGCGGGCCAGATGCAGGAATGCCCCGCTGATTGTCCTGTCACCACCGCCATCATAGTTTCGCGTGGCGACAACACTCACACGCTTGTCTGACTGCGCCGCCAGCTGGCCACCGGTTTCAACCGTGATCCCTATTGTTGATATCCCTGCGTAGAAGGTCGGACGGGAAATCAAACGACCTCTGAGCGCCTGCCAGAACATGCTGTCCCTCGCGTTGTTACTCCCCTGCTCGTTACGGCGGCGGCATCGAACCTCCACCAGCCCGGGAGAAGACAGATTAAAACGCTCTGTAAAACCGAGGCCATTAACGTTTTTAAGCGCGTACACCCCCTGCTTACTCGTCCACCCTGATCCGGAACCATATACGCGGTACTGAATTTCATACTCAACATGTCGAACCCGCTTATTCCCGTTGTTCTGGAATCCGCAAATTCCGTTTGGGAAAGCAAAGTTGACCTCGAAGGCGTCCACAACTTCATTTTGCGGGGAGGCCAGAAAGGGGCCGAGCCATGTTTCATTATCGTTGATACCAGACGCGGCAAAATCCACGACGGTACGGGTGAGGAAACCTGCCCAGGTATTATCAACGACACCATTAACCACCCTCTGTACGGTTGCAGACGCACCGTCAGTCGATGCTATCTGGTATTCGTTGCCACGGTGAGCCAGGGAAATCCGCTGCGTGCCGTCCGGCAGGCCAGAAAATGCGGTACCGGAATCGTATGCCAGCCTGACACTGGCTGTGACCGCCGGGCTTCCGCCACTGGATGCTGTACCGGCAGTAAACACAGCGCTGTCGCCAAAAACTGACACGGGCAGGAATGATGACGTAATGGAACCGCCACGCCACGGGCTGGAAATTTCCACGATACGAATCACGCCGCCGTCATCCTGAGCAATCAACCCCGATCCGGTGAGCCCGCTGTTAATCGCCGCCAGCAAACCGGACATTGTGCCGTAGTCAGCAACCAGGGACAGGGTATAGGTGACACCCTGCCAGGTCAGAGCAAACGTCTGGCTGGTTGTCGTAAAATCATACGTGGCTGGCGACGCACTGGCGCGCAATGCTGCAGTCGATCCACCCGTTCCCGGAACGGCGTCCTGGTGAGGGGTATACGTGGCAATCTGCAGATCATAATCGGTACCGCTAAACGTCAGCGTTACAGGCATACCATTATATGGCGCCACTTCTTCGACGGCGTCACCTGTCAGAACGTTAAAACCATCCTCAATCGATACCTGATAATTCACCGGCGCTTTCAGAGTGACAATTGCACCCTCAATCCAGCCAGGAGGCAGCTTGTTCTCATCTTCATCATCATCGTTGTCATCATCGACATCGAGACCTGAAAACGAGACTGAGGCGCCGCTGACGGCCATGGCATCAGCAACGATATCACTGGCTTCAGGGGCAGTCTGAGCCATATCCAGACCTGACCCGCTTGATGTCCCGCCAACTTCTGTACTGTTGAACCAGACCTCGCTGCGACGGTCCCCCGCCACGTTATCGCCAGGGCCATAGCTGGTATAAGAAAAGCCATCACCTAACGGCAGAGCAGGAGTTTCACCTACCCGAAAATCACCGCCGGTGTAAGAGAAACGTCCATACCCGAGGCAGACAAACATTTCGACCGTCATCCGGGTGGGATCATTGGGGTCAAAGCGAGTGACCGGCTGCACCAGGTAATCCGGATAAATTCTGTTTCTTCCGAATACCTCACGAACAGGATCGCCAAGCTTAGCTGTATTCGCTTTTGCCGGGTTCAGGTCCAGTGATGCTGAATTGCCTGACGAAAACCCGCCCAGCTCTGGTTTCGGGGCGAAAAACAGCGCATAGGCCGTAGAGGCAATAGATACGGCAACCGATACCCACACGGCGATTTCCAGGCCGGTTCCATACGGGATCGGGTAAATCCGCACATCGCTGTCTGGCCGCAGCAAACATAGTGGCCATTCCGCAGGTGGAACAGCCCGGCCGTCCAGTTCGACCGCAACAGGATGCTTTCTGTCCTGCGAGTAGCTCGGGACATTCCTGGCCATCCACTCATGCAGGGTCATCGCGCCATGTTCGTGCGTCTCCAGGGGTTCACCCGGCAACCGGGACGGAAAAAACTTTATCGTCATTGCCAGAACTCCACGCGGTTAAACCTTCGTATGAATCGCGCCAGTGGCAGAAACGTAACCCCCGAGCCTGGATTACATTCCGCGACCTGCAGCTGGTTATCGAGCATGACAACGATCCCGACATGGGTGACCGTTGAGCCGGAATAGCAGGCCACGCCAGCACCTTCGCAGGGCTCGCAGCGTTGCAGGGAAAGCATCAACCTTCTCGCCTCCCGGTCGAGGCCTCCCCCGTCTTTGGTCACTCCGGCGAAATCGGGCCAGAGGGGTAATTTCAGATCGCGCCGGATTTCATTCACAATGCCAAAACAGTCGAGTTGCGGGTATACGCGACCGCCTTTCAGCCAGCTGACTGAACGGTATTTATCAGCGTTAAACATGTTTGCCTCAGATTAGTAACGTAAGCCAGGATGCTCTGCGAGGTTGTAACGTTTACGGGGCCAGGCTGTTTTAAGGATATTCATATAGCCCGCCGTGACCTGAACTACTGTCGGGGTCCAGGAGCCGGATTTGATATCGAGCGTATACGGTGATGATGCCGGAGCAGACAGATCGGATGAAATATACCGCCGAAATGTCAGCGTGGCTGATTTCATTTCATCCAGAACTTTATCGATGGCTCCCGAAACGACACCGTCAATATTACTCAGGGCGAATTTCAGATCCTGCGTTCCGTCCGCATTACGCGCTGGCAATGCAATTTCTATCGCGCAGGCTTCAAACGTCGCCGGCTGACCATTTTCCAGCATCACGGAAACGTCATCCCAGCCACTGGTTAGCCAGTAGTTATCATCGCCTGCCGATATCTGCAACGTATCGTGAATAACCTCCGATCCGCTGCTGGCATATAGTCGCTCAAGAATTGTCATGCTTCGGCCACTCTCTGTTTAGCGCAATATCTAGTAACGACTGGCCCGCCAGCCATTCCGGGTAATTTCCCCAGCCTGAAGGCGGTAACGGGCGCTCCCATAATTCCAGCGTTGCGCTGTACTGCCAGTATTTTGGCGCGACCAGCGTCGGCCCTTCGTAAATATCCACGAACCTGGCTTTATAGGGCTTTACCCCGATGGGAGTCTGGAGTTTCAGATAGAACCATGACTGGCCATCTTTAAGCGCATCCCTGAAAAACGCCTCAAACACCTGCGCCAGAGCATCAGTTTTAAAAATCCATTTAACCGATGCCTGGGTGGGTGTTGAGGTATATCGCCTTCGCTGCTGAGCGCGACCGGACGTCATTTCCGTTCGCAGTATCGGTGATATGGGCTTAAAACCGTACCCGTCCATCAGCGGCATAGGCAGGTATTCATCCGGATAGATAATATCTGCCATTAACTTTCCCTCCGGGCTGGTTTATCGTGGTTTTTTTGGCTGTAGATTGGAGTAAATAGCCCGGCCGAATTTCTTCTGTGGGTTATTTACCTCGGCGGTTAAGGTGTTAACTATCCGCTGTTCAAGAGCATCATTTCTTCGCTCTACAGCCTGCATCGTTATGTCATCGGGTTTGCCGGTGAAGGTGCTTCGTGCGTCCACGCTGACAGCTATCCGTGGCTGTGCCTGAATCTGGCTTGCTGCGCTCTGTACTGCAGGGGACTCACGACCAACCGCACGAACACCCAGTGAACCATCAGCCCCACGGGTCAGCGGCATAATTGCTTCCGGACCAGCTTCACCGAACACACCAGCCCCTTTCGCAAAGGCAAAATACTGCGGAGTGCTGTATACACCGCCGCTGTATGCGGAAAGTGAAGGCGAATCGTAGACACCACCGAGGGCATTAAAGGCAAAAGACGATCCAAAGCTTTGCAGCGCAGTTCCACTACTTGCAGCTCCACTTGCTCCACCAAAAAGACTACCGAACATCCCACCAGCACCACCGCCGAACGACGCCATAATCGCTTTGGTGATTAACGCCTGTGTTGCCATCTGGATCAGCGTCTTAATCACCGTTTCACCCAGAGAGCTGAAGATATTCGACATCCCATCTTTGAACGAGGTCGCACCAGTCAGAACACTGGTCAGGTTGTTGGAAATGGAGTTCGTGGTGTTATTGAGAATCTCGCTGGTTGCTGATGCTGCCATTGAACTGAGATCAGCAGCCTGATCGGCGTAGTTCATCAGTGAATCGCTGATCCCCGCCCGCCAGTCTGACTGCTGTTCATCGGTTTTCTTGTAGTAGTCCTCCTGAATCTGGAGCCGTTCAGTAAGCGCCGCCTGTAGCGCTTCCGTTTGCTGTTTGTACAGGTCCTCAGAAATCTGACCTTTGCTGAAATCCCTCTGCAGGTCCCGCTGCTGTTTGAGAAAATCAGTACGAATATCCGCCATTTCCTTCATGCGGTCGCGGGCCTTATCCCCCATCCCGGCACCAAGAAAATCAATATTCTCCCGGTCGCGTGCAGCAGCGTTGCTGTCAGCCAGCCCCTCACGGAACGTTTTTAACTGTTCAGCAATGTTTTTCTGATCAATTAGCGCAGCATTGTGCAGAAGGGTTTCTTTTTTAGCTTGATCGAGTGAGGATAACTCCCCCTGAACTATCTGATATTTTATTTTTGCCAGTTCATTGCTTTGTCCGGCGAGTGCAATCTGTTCTTCTTGTTGTTTAACAATGCGGGTATATGTATCTTCCGTTTTTTCTTCCTGGCTTTTACCTCGGCTTTTCTTATTGGAGTCACGTAATTCCTGAAGCTTCCTCTCACTATCAACAGCATAATTTATATATTTCTCGTATTGCCCTGCCGGAAGATTTAAGTCTGAAGCTTCAAATTGGGCCTGTCGCCTTGCTCGCTCAACTCCGCTCAAACCAGCAAGTTCTGCCTGCTGCTTTGCTCTATCCATTGCGGATTGTTGCTTAGAATCAAGTCCGGGCAGGACAGGGCCTTGATAAGCCTGGGTTGCTAAGACAGCTTGCCGAGTAACTTTATTAAGCCTGTCGTACATATCTGCCAGAGAACTAACAGCGCCTGTCATTTCAACTGTTTTACTAATTGCTGCATTTGTAATATCAGTAATTAAATCTTGCGTCTGCTGGCGTTTTTTGAGCATTAATTCAAGCTTGCCCTCTTCAACGGCTAATTCAGAAGCAAAAATCCCTGCTTTTTCAGTTGCATCGTTATATAGCCAGGTTCCTTCAGTAGCTGCCTTAGCGGCCTGTCTGGCGTTATAAAGTTGATTAGAAAGCTCCGCTACCTTCTGTTTCTGTTTATCAATATTATAATCTTGAGCATCAATGGAGAGATTTGCTTGCCCCAAATTGGCTGATATTTGTGTCTGAGACATAGATTTAAGACTGTCTCTTACTTGATCCAAGGTATCAGCATATTGCACAGCCGATGCGCGAGCTTGCTCTTGACGTTGGTAAATCGTATACCATGCTCCAGCACCTAACATCAAAACACCGGGGATACCGCCGACTAAAGAAAGTAGTCCGGCCGCCCCGTTTTTTACTAATCCTAAAGCAGAGGTGGTTTTATTAAGCGCCTCTTGAGAAGCCCTAACGGTTATATTTGATTGTACTAAAGCAGCATTAGCCGTTATCATCGAACGGCGCTTTGAAATTGCATTCTGAGTTGCTGTAGCTTCGGCATTAGTATTTTTGGCTAATTCTAATTCACTTTGTGCTAATTGATAAGCCCTTTCAGCTGCAATAGCATCAGCAACCGCTTTTCTCTGAGATTGAGTAGCCGATTGTGACCGCGCAGCAGCCAAAGCTATTTCATTCTTCCTAGCATCAAGAATATTCCCTGTTTGAGTACCAATATTTCCTACAATCCCCCCAAAATACTTAGCCCCACCAATTGCCGCCAATGCTCCAGCTGCTGTTGCAACCGTGTCAATGTTATTCGCCACAGAATTGAGAACGCCCACAAGAGTGGTTGTAGCTCCGGTAGCTTCATTAGCTCCGCCAACCCAAGCCAAGAATGCATTCTCGATTTTAGTCGTAGCAGCCGAAACTGTTTGAGGCATTGCTTCATATTCTTTCCTGAGCGTACCTAATTGACTAACTAACGCAGGAACAACCTTATCTGAAGTTAAAAGCCCTTGATCAGCCATCGCCTTTAGGTCTTTTCTTGCCACTCCCATTCCGGAAGCCAAGGCACGGATGACTCGATCTCCATTTTCGTTTACAGAATTGAATTCCTCACCACGAAGAACTCCTTGAGCTAGCGCTTGGCTAAATTGAGTAATCACTGAACTTGCTTCGGATGAGCTTGCTCCAGATAGCTTTAATCCAGTTGATATTGCTTCTGTAACTTTCAGTACTTCCTGCGAACTATACCCATATTCTCTCATAGATGCAGCTGAGCGCGAAAATAAAGCTGCGTTATCAGAGAAAGCTGTACCTGTCCTCTGACTAATTTCCATTAAAGCATTTTGAGACGTTTTGAAGTCATCAGTAGATTGCGAGGCTTGTTTCAGCCTTGCATTAACAGAGCTCCATTCATCGGCGAGGTTTATCAGATGCCCGGTAGCAAATGCCCCCGCAAAAGCCCCAGCCATTCCAATGGCAGATGATTTTGCCGAGTTCATTTGATTTGTTAACTCAGAAATAGCTCTTTTTGTTTCTCTTGAGGCCGCTGCTGCTTGGCGACCACCTGATTGCATTACCTTATAATAATCATTGCCCATTCTAGAGGCGCGAGATATTTCAGTCTGAAACGATTGAGAATTAGCAGATATTTTTATAATTAACTCACGGAGAGTAGCCATACATCACCTAATAAAACACCCCGCGTTTGCGGGGCTTTAGTTTAAGTGTTTTTATTTTGATGGGCTATTTGTATTAACAAATCAATTTGTGCATCTTGCTTTTTATTTATTTCCTGCAAGGCTGCTACCTGATCATTAGCTCTTACACTAAAACGAATCAAATAAAAAACAATAATAATATTAATTAGCCAACCAAAAACACCAAAGACTACGAATAACGGTTCCATAACGCCTCCCCCTGTATTTGGCGATATCCTAAACCGTCACGCATGTATTGTCACTGAGAAGCCGCGAGCAAAGCGGCTTCTAAGCCTGCAAAGGGATCGCCGCTGTCGCTTGCCACTTCCTCTTCTGCGCTCCACTGAATCTGTGCGTCTTCAATGGTGACTTTACCGCCCTGAGCCCCGTACATCGCTGAAACCAGCTGAGCATTGAGAATATCGCCACGGATATCACCGATCGGGCTGATACGGTCGTATTCAGCCCACATTCTGAATTCGCCGACCGTCATGGTTTGTCGCAGTTCGCCCAGCGTGCGGCCCATCCGGAGCGCCAGCGCCATCAGGAACTGCATGCCAGGCATTTTTACTTTGCTTTGGCATCATCCGCATCACGAATGAGATCAAGCGCCTGTTTCAACAACCGGGAATGGACAGGGCCATAAATTGCTTCAACCTGTTCGGTATCATCGACGGTGAAAACGTACTGTAGGTCGGTATCCAGCAGAATATCAATGAAGAGTGTGACATCTGCCCGCATCGTGCGGAACGCGCGTTCTGAAGGGGTCAGTTCTGGCACCTCTGGCGCTTCCTGCCCTTCCGGTAGTTTTGGTTGTTCCGGGCTGGCAATCCCCTGCCAGCGAATCCAGGCCTCAGCCGATGGTTCACGAATGATAACTTTGGCGTTTTCCCATTCCGGAACGGTGACTTCTTTTTTACGAAAACCCGCCATCGGGGCCAGCGCCAGCGCTTTAAGATTCTGTTTTGACATTAAGTTTATCGCCGGTTTCCCGGCGCTCCATTAACTGATGGTGACAGTGTGGTCAGCAGAGGTGATAACGGTGCCATCGGCATCAGTAACCACGCAGGAATAAACACCCGCATCGCCTGATACTGCGCTGGCCTTATTAAACGTTGCGCTGGTCTGCCCGCTGACGGTGGACGAGCCCTTTTTCCAGACGTAGGTATAAGGTTCTGTGCCGCCCTGAACCACCACACTCATTGTCAGGGCGCTTCCGGCCGCTACCGTTTGCGATGCGGGAAGGTCTGTGGCAAAAGACAGAATACCAGAGGCGTCAATGTTGGTTGGTTTTCCTTTCAGGCGCAGGGAGAACGTTGCAGCAACAACACCGTTGGTCTGTGAATCCCAGGTATGCTGACGAACTTCGGCGCGGAACAGGAAGCCGTTTCCGGAAGGGAAAACAACCTTAAACCCGTATACGCCGTCATTATCATAAGCAGTACGCAGCGTATCCTGCGCCGGGTTGCGGTAAAAGTTACCGGAGAGCGACATTTCAGACGGGGCCGGTAGTCCGTTGATATTTTCCGTTTCTTCGGAGCATAGCGTGGTCACGTCAATATCGTTTTTCTGACCAGCGGTAAAGCTGGCCTGCTTAATGGTGCAACTCAGGTTGAGCCAGGTTGCTACATCCAGCTCATCCTCAGTGACCGGCACTGACGTAATCATTACTTTCGTTTTTTGGGCGCGTTCGAATAGTGCTGACATTGCAGCCTCCATAAATGAAAAAACCGCCAGCGGCGGTCAGATTGGATTGGTTCCAGTCAGGCAATGACCGTTATTTCGAGCGTTGCCCGATGCAAGTGGGTTGTAGTGTCGTAACCGGGGATTTTGGTTACTTCGGTAGGTGAAAGCACTTCCAGCCGGGAAAGGGCCTCAAGCCGCAACGCCCTGGCCTCATCGTTCGTTTTGGCCCACACATCTACCTGAATGTGCAGCGTCGATTCGGCCTGCCCACAGAACACATCCCCGGCAACATCAGTCGGTATCGAGAAAATGATGTAAGGAGCGGCCGCGGCGGGTAAATCGTCGCTGCCAAGCGGCACCACATACGGATAAACGCGCCCGCCTGCCAGCGGCGACAGCAGGTCATAGAGATCATCCTCTGTCATTTCGCCAGCACCTCATCGATCGCCTTGTTCATTTGGTTCATTGCAGCCTGCGCGGCTTCTTCCTGTCGGGTGTCATACGCAGGGCGCACAAAGGGATGTGCCGGAGCTGTAGCAGTCCCAAGTTCGACAAAGCGCCAGTAAAAAGCATTCCGCTTGTTGCTGGCCTTCATGGTGTTGTCGCTGTTTCCCGTTCGCGGATTAACACCACGAATATGCACCCCCGAGGAAATTTCACCGCGTCGGCGGCTTTTCTGGGTGACGACAACAACGTTTTTCTTCAGCTTCCCGGTTTGCTCAGGAGCCCTGTCAATCACTTCCTGCCGGAGAACTTCGGCCCCGGCGCGGGTCGAATCCCGGAGGACTTTATTGTTTTCAGCTTTGCTGAGGGTTTGCAGGTCTCGGGCGATATCCTGCAAACCGGAAAAATCCAGATTCACATCAATCATTTTTCGGTCCCCTGTTTGCAGAGAATTTCCAGCCGGGTACCTTTGATATCCGGAACCGGAGGCCCGGTAACGTTAAGAACTGCGCCTTTAAACGGGCCGGTGCGCACCTTCAATCGGGATGTGGCTGAAATATCCCTGCGAAAACGCACCCAGACCCGGATTGTCGCATCAGCATGCTCTACGCCAGCGGCTAACAGCTCACGACCGCTTATCCCCTTAACCTCGGCCCAGATGGTTTTCCCATCTTCCCATTTTTCACCCGGCTGACCTGAAGGCGTTCTGGTGGTGGTGAAATTTTGGATGGTGATCCGGTGCCGTAATCGTCCTGCCTGCATAATTCCCCCGCTTAAATGCCATAGATTTTGTAAGGCTGGAGAAGTGCCTCGACAGTAAACGGAATATCTGTAGCAGCCTGACCAACAGAGACCGTTTCACGGTTTTCGTACCAGTGACCGATAAGCAGAAGCATCGCTGCTTTCACATCATCGCCAGGGAGAATTGAATCAGGATCATCTGCATACCCCTCGATGGTTTCAGACTCATACATTTTGCGACGAGTCCATGTTTCGACGTAACGAGAAGCAGCTCCGATGTAGAGGGTCAATATTGAGTCGTCATCGGTAAAATCAGGCTCAATGCGACAGTGCTCTTTAACCACTTCAAGTTTTAACATTATTTTTTAGCCTTCTTATCTGGCACGGTTTCCGGCTGTTCCGGCTGTTCCGGCTGTTCTGGCTGTTCTGGCTGTTCTGGCTGTTCTGGCTGTTCTGGCTGTTCTGGCTGCGCAGAATTATCAACATCCACCAGCCGTGCATAACCTTTTTTAACCAGTTCACGGCCATGCTGTTCCAGAGTCTCCAGTGACTCGCCTTCCGTCACCACTACCCCGCCAAAGTAAATCGGTTTCACCGCGATAAGTTTCATGGTATTACCCCGAAAAGTGCGGCCCGGAGGCCGCCAGAGAAATTACTGACCGCCGGAAGCCGGTACAGTAAAGGAGCCGTAAATAAATGCTTCAGGGCGTTTTACTGCTAACGCCAGACGCTCTTCACAGCGAATGGAGATCATGTTTTTCTCAAAGTCGTCGCCGTTCTCAGTCGAAATCACAACGTTTGCATCTTCACGATCGAACAACTGGGCCGCAGCATTAAATGCACCAGTCAGGAACTTACCCTGGAAAGCTGATGCTTCGGTGGCAACAACCGGAAGCCCCCACAGCGTCGGCCCAGTCAACGCCGCCGGGTTCGCCAGGATATAGCGCCCCAGAGTGTCTTTAGTCAGTTCGATTTTCGCCCAGTCCATGAAGTGCAGAACATGTCCGGATGCAGGGAAGCGGGCAAGTTGAGCCTGAAGCATTGCCAGGCGCAGATCGTCAATACCGTTCTGCTGTTCAACGGCAAATGCCGCGCTATAAGCCGTTGCCTGCGGCACGATGCCATGAAGGTGTGCGCCAGTGCCATCGCCGAACAAAATCTCCTGCTCTTCGACATACTTGAGGCCGTAACGCATTTCAGCATCAATCATGGACTGCAACTGAGCGAAGTCGTCCAGAATCTGCTTGGATGCCTTGAACATGTGCGCGATGGTTGTCACAGGAGTGATTTTCGGCGTGAACTCAATATTGCTGTACGGCTTGGCCGTATTCTCCGGAACCACTTTTGCAGCATTGGTAAAGCCGGTCTGCTGCACCCAGAAAATAGCCGGTGATCCAGTGCGCCCAGGCGCGATTAAATCTCGAATAAATAACCGCTGCTTTGGCGCTACATCAATACCTGGCAGTCTTTGTGGCTCAACAATACCTTCAGGAACGTCACTGGAGATCAGCGCAGCTTTTACAGGAACAGAAATACGCTTGTTCCCTTCGATGCTGGACGAAAGAACTTTAATGGCTTCTGCAGAAATAACCTGCTGGCCGACAGTCTCAACAACCATTTTTGCGTTTGCCAGTGGCATCTGCGCAACATGCTGCTCCAGTTCGCCCAGCGCAGCCTTCAGGGTTTTTTCGGCTTCTTTGAGTGCATTAAACTCGGTCGCCATTTTGTCTACGGTTTCTTTAGTTTCCGCTGACAATTTACCGTTCTTCTTCGCCTCAGTCAGAGCCTCTTCCGCTTTGGCGTTGAATTTGCCTGTTGCTTCTTCAATGGAGGCGGTGACTTTTTTCAGAATCTCGTTTACTTCAGACATAAAGGGTCCTTATTTGACTAACGCCGCAAGGGCGCTTTCAAGTGAATTGAGGGTTTCAGGTTTGATTTCTTCGGCAGCGCCAGGCTTACCATGGGAATCGGTAACAGCGCCCGGCGTGTTACCTGTTAACGCTTTGATTAATTTCCGCCGCTCAGACCGGGGGGTATTTGTTTTCGCCAGTAGCGCATCAAGTTTTCGCAGCGCTGCAGACGGGGAGTCATCACCATCGCTTACGGCATCAGCAGAAAGCAGACTGTCGGCCAGACCTTTTTCTACTGCGTCGCTGCCTCCGATATAGCTTTCAGCATCCATAAGCTGCTGTACGGTCGCGATATCAAGCCCTGAACGCGCTGAATAGATATCCGCCATAGCGGTATCAAATGGCTCAAGAGAAGTCGATAATTCCGCAAAATCATGGCGGTTGCCCATCGCCACTACCCAGCAGTTATGGATCATCAGAAAGGCACCGCGCCCGATTTGAATATCGTCCCCGGCCATAGCAATAATCGAAGCGGCGCTGGCAGCAATGCCCAGCACTTTTACAGTGACTTTCCCCTGGTACTCGCGGAGAAGGTTGTAAATTGCCAGTCCTTCAAACATATCGCCACCAGGGGAGTTGATGTTTACCGTCACATCTGCACCGTTCATTGAACGTAGTGCGCCGGAGATGCGTTTTGCCGTGACACCCTCATCCCAGTAATCACGTCCAACAACATCAAAAATAGAAATCGAGTTGTCATTATCGGATGCAGCCCTGATCCCACCATTCCAGCGTTCAAGCGCTGAGGGCTGGGGCTCACTGGTAACACCCGCGCACGGGCGCCCCGCCGGAGCAACCGGAAGTTGTCTAATTGTCATGGGGATTGGCTCCTAAGCAGCCTGTTTAAGTGGCGATTGCTCGAAAGGAATATCAGGGAATACGTGGTTATGAAGTTCTCTTACAGCCAGCGCCTGAACCGCCGGGTTGCTGTTTTCAAGATTCTTCAACTGAGTCAGGTTGAGCTGAACTGTATAAATATCCCCGCCTTCAATTGGTGGCATATTTTCCAGCCTTCGCACATCGTTGCGGGACATCCAGCCATTCTGCAGGGCGCTGGTATAGTACGCGGCACGTCCTGCGCTGTCGGCTCGCAGCAGACCCTCAACGGAGAACTCAGCAAACAAATCCTCATCACTGTTCAGAAGGCAACGCGAGATTTCCTGCTCAATATTCACCAGCAGGGGGCGCAGAGTATGGGTCAGGAACAGCATGTTCATCCCCTCAAGACTCGACGCCCAGCTTGATTGTTTTGTCGTATGGCCGACCATAAATGGAGGCACACGAAACCAGCGGCATATTTCCTCAATGCTGAATGAACGGCTTTCAAGCAACTGCGCTGCTTCCGGGTTCATGGTGACATTCTGGTATGTCAGCTCATTTTCCAGAACCATCAGTTTCCCGGCGTTTTTAGAACCAATAAAAGATTGAAGGTTTTGACGCAATCTTTCTCGCTGTTCCTTATTAAGCGCCGTTTTTGAAGACAGGAATCCGGTACTTTGCAGGCCATTTTCGAAGATTTTCGCCGCGGCTTCATCAACCGACATGGCCGCGCCGAAAACGTCAACCCCGGCCATTGTCGGCATCATCCCGCACACACCATCAAGACCAAACCCACGAATATGCATCATCCTGTCTATAGGAATGATCCGCTGAACGCCGTTATCCGTATAGGTGTACTGCAATTTTCTGCTATCGAGTCGCTTTACAACCATATTCTGAGGAAGTAACGGGACCAACGATACCAGCTTGCTACCGATATACAGCTTTTCGACAAACGCATTTCCGCGCAGACAAACACTGGCCACAATCATTAGCATGAAGCGGGAAGGTGTCATTTCCGGGTTAGGACGCCTGCATAATATCTGGTAGGCGGGATTGTTCTGGGCCAGCTTTCGCGATCCATCTGCCTGCCTCTCGTAGATTTTTAGCGGTAGCGTGGAGACCGACTCACTTAGGAGCCTCACACACGCCCAGACGGCAGAAAGCCGGATAACTTTGTCAGCGGTGACCACTTTTCCGCTACTGCTGGTTCCGAACCACTCCCGCCAGAATTCACCGTTCGTCAGGCTTATGGGAACACCAAGCCAGTTTAAAAGAGCGCTCTTAACACGCCCTGGTTGCTGTTTATTCTTAGCCATCAGATACCCACTATGATCGGATCGTCAAAAAAGCCCTCAATATCGCCATCATCAGGCTCATAACCTTCTGCAGCACCAATTGCCATCGCTGACGCAACCACACCATCTATTCGACCAGTACTCTTTTTCTTGGCGAATATGCGGTTTTCTTTTTGGTCGGCTTCGGTTACGGCGGAAGCAGCGTTCCATCGGAGGCAGGGGTTTGTTTTAATAATGATTACGCCATCATCCAGCATCTGTTCAAAGAGTTCGATGGAATGAGGCATCCACAGTCCAGAATCCTGCGCCTTGTAATATCCCTGTCCATGAGGAATAAGCGGTACCGACACAGAAGCGCTCTCCAGTTCCGGTTCAAGATATTTGATGCGGTACTGGTCGAAGGCGATCGCCTTTATATCGAACAACATGGAAAGATCAGCAATGCGTTCAGCAACAAAGCCATATTTCACCGCCTTTCCGGGCGTAGTATGAATATGGCCTCCCCGTTCCCATGCGTCATAAGGTACGCGGTCTGTTTTCGCTCTATCCAGCAAAGTATCTTTTGGTGTCCAGAACTCCACCAGCAGCTTTCTTTTTTTAGGGAAAAAGAGCGCCAGAGACGTAAGGTCACGAGTTCCTGAAAGGTCCAGGCCGCCATAGCATTCTTCTCCCTGCATCTCCTGCAGGTCAAAGTCCTCTTCACACCCCATCCACACATCGCTGCTCATCCAGGGATTATCGGCATCCACCCACTGACAGAAGTTTAACCGCCGAACAATACTTTCCTTCGACGGCATCCCCCGAGCCTGAGTAACCTGCTCGCGGAGGTAACGATCGGTAAAAGTGTGACCAAGTGAGGGGTTTGCTTTTTTCCAGCAGGACTCATCCTTGAAAGGGTCTTCTCCTTCATCCAGGGAGCAAATGAAAGAAAAGAAACTGTCGTCCTCAATCGAGCCTTCGGCAACTTTCCGCCCATACTCGTGATAGTCATAGCAGACGCTGGTTTTATCGTGGCCGCTGTTAGTGATCATGAAAATCAACGCCTGGCGACGACCTTTCGTCCCGGCGCGCATCATTTCCACAACCTGGTTGTTTTTGTGCTCGTGAATTTCGTCAATCAACGCACAGTGTGGGCGTGGCCCCGACTGCCCATCATCCGAACTGATAGGCCGGAAAAATGAGCCGGTCTGAAGAAACGCAAGGTTCCACTCTTTCCCCGCGCCGCCTGATTTATTTATTCGCTGTGCTAACGCAGGGGACTGATCCACCATTGCGACAGCATCACGAAAAAGGATCATGGCCTGGTCTTTTTTCGTCGCCGCTGCGTAGACTTCTGCGCGAGGTTCTTTGTCGGCGACCAGACAGTAAAGAGCAATACCCGCTGCAAGTGGAGATTTGCCAGAGCCTTTACCTGACTCGACGTAAGCCATCCGGTACCGGCGATAGTCGTCTGAGTTTTTCCACCCGAATATCGAACCTACAATAAAGCACTGCCACGGCAGCAGGTTAAAGGGTTTGCCCTCATGCTCACCGCCGTTGAGCTTCAGTACTTTTGCAAAAAAGTCGATGGCACGCTGCGCCGCTGCAACATCCCATATCAACCCGCGAGCATGGCAGGATTCCAAATCCCTGAGATGTCGTTTACAGGAGTTTCTAATATCAGGACCGGCGATTTCTTTGCCGGAGTCTACATCCCGCGCATATTGCGTGGCGGGATCAACCGAAGAACTGGTTGAGCGGGTCTTCTTCTTTTTCTCCACCATCTACTTTCACCTTCGTCCTGGCTGCAGGTGTAAGACCGAATTCAACCAGATAACTTTTGAAACGGCGATCAGCATCGGCCAGCATGGCCACAGCCGGATTTGCCTTAATCAAAAAGCCACCATCGGTCTGCACCGTATATGTTCGGCCCTCATCGGCGATAGTGAGGCGCAGCTGCAAAATATCGGCATAAATATCGCAAAGACGCTCCAGCGCCAGCGTATCTGCAACGGTCAGAATCCCCATTCCGTCGAGTAGCATGGTGAGTTTTCCCCAGGCTACTTTTCCCCAGTCGGTGAGATGCGCCGGAGGGCTGGGTATTTCTCGCGCTGGCGCGGGTTCTTTATCGTTGAGTTTTCGTTTTCCCGGATTACCGGTTACCACTTTGAGATGGGTCGGTTTCGGGCGTCTTCCTGCCATCGGAACCTCCCAGAAAAAAACTTTTCATTTCGCGGTTGTGCACAAAAAGGATGGGCGGCGGTCATTTCGGGTCAGACTTCTGAACTTTTGACCCGCCCCTCCCCTATGGAATTGACGTCATCTGAACCAGTGAGAGTTTGGATCAAGCGGAATACCGTTTTCATCACAGCCGATAACGGTGCCGCGCTTCTCCATTCGCTGCTTCGTTGAGTCATGGTGCTGCTTACACAGCCCTTGCCAGTTCTTCCGGCTCCAGAAAAGCTTTTGCGCTTTCGCTATTGCCTTGCTGTCACCAGAACGCAGAGCCTCTTTCAGTTTATGCGGGATGATGTGGTCAACCACCGTGGCGGCTGTCACCCTGCCTTGCTCGTGGCACATGACGCATAAGGGGTGCGCACGAAGGAATAGAAGACGCTCACGGTCCCATTTGCTGCCATATATGCGCGGTTCTTTGTTCATGTTTTCGTTCCTTGAGCATTATCACAGGCACTCAGTGAATGCCTGCTGTAATGCCTAGCTGGACTGCTCAGCAGCGGTATCAAAGAGCGGCAGCGCTTCAGTTGCTTCCTGCACTGCTTTCATCGTCTTTGCCACCACTTCAGTCTCTGATGTGACACGGCTGTATTGCTGGATGAATAGCTGATATTTAAGCGGACTATCCTGAACAAACTCTACAGCGACTTTAGCTGCTGCTGTGTCGTAGTTCAGGGTGGAAAGCAGGTTCAGGCGAATCTGCTGGGCGTCGGTGATTTCTGCCATGTCTTACCTCTGTGCGATGTGGGAGGCTTTATCAAACCACTTCGGAAAGCGGCTCCGTGATGCCATTAAAAAAGCCACCCGGAGGTGGCCTTTCTGATGGCTAAGAAAAAGGCCGCAAAAAAATGCGGCCTTTTGTCATGCACAGTTATCGATTAAATAAACTCTCAGGAGCCATCCGGGAGAGCCTCACTTAAACGAGTAACTGACCTCCGACAGACTGGTGTTGGGACGGAGGTGCAATGAGAGTAGTGTGTTTCATTTTTTTTCATACCAGCAACCACACAATAATGGCAGTTCTTCTTGTTAATCGATAACTGCTATTCAATTAGTCTGGCCAGACGGATGATTATCCTGCCAGGGGTCATCACACTCACACGATGAAAATCTTTAAAATAAAACATTAGCCGGTTCACTCGCCTTCGAACAGGTGCAATGGTCTTGCACTGACGAAATTAGATTTAATCGTTCGTTGCCATCTTCCGTACAAGCCAAATAGTCACAAAAAAATAAAGGTTAAAAAGTGAGCTATTTACTGTCCTGTGGTGTATGGTTAGCAATCACTCACGAGGATAAAACCATGTCTATGCTCAAAGACAAGATACGTACACTCAGGCCTGTAAAAAGCACCTGTCCTCACTGCTCTCGCCAGTCAACACATAGCCTGTCGAGAATTAAAAACGATATAACATTGATCTGCCCATACTGCGGAAATATTTTCCTCCCCTCAGAAAGTAAACCTGTTAAGTAACTGATCGAATACTTTACTGAAGCTGATGTTCACTCTTAGGCTTCAGTAAACGAAACGTTGACATGCTTCTTCTCCTGCTTCTGGCAATAAAAAAGGCCGCCATTGGCGACCTGGGTTCAAATTATGTGTGTCAGGGCATATGACACGAGTAACCGCAGTAATAGCCACCGTTGGATTGCGGGTTGACTTTCTGCATATTCTCTGCAACCTACATTTAAGTATAGATCGAACCAGCAGTCCCGATTATCGCAGCAAGCAGAAAGAAGGTGACGGCAGTTCTACGCATTTGCACGCCATAAAATGACAGAGCCAACCCGACGAAAGCAACAATTAAAACTGTCCACATATCCAGTAAGAGGAAGAGATATCCCTCGAAAGCACTGTCAATCAGTACGTCCACATCGCGCATTCCTTTTAATAGATAAACTCCGCTGAAATACTATCACAATAGCGTTAGCAGACTATCTGCTAATCATCAAGCATCGACTGACTTATTTTCGGTGGATTTCTTTTCGCAAGTTGTGTTAGCAATCAGCGTCAGGGCGAGCCACCGCGCGGCATGCCCACATACAGGCTTCCTGCATTTTGGTGCAAGCGATTGCCAGACAGCGCAAAGCTTCATCAATCTCCCGAGCCTGCTCAGCGCTTAACATTGCCGGGCCATTACGGACAGCCAACAATTCACCTCGATCGGTATCAAGCAAACTACAGAAGTGGCGGCTGACGCCTTTAAGGCGGTTCATTCGCTCAATGTCGCCAGCGGTTAATGTGCGGTAGCCTTTTACAGTGCTGCCGTCCTGCGGTTTTGCTTCACTCATTTCGTAGCCTTTTCGGTTGGTTGCGGGCAGTTAGCCTGCACTGATTTGTTGTGCGCCAGAATGTCGCGCTTGGTCTGACGGTCGAGAACGTCAATATCGTGGTCGGTCAGGTAGATGACCCTCACCCAGTTGCAGGCCGTATCAACGACTACCGGGGCGGGTAAATCTTTCGCGCAGCTCGCGATCAACATCGTCATCGACCATACGCTTAACGTCTTCCTGTACATCGCTGGCCTCTTTCGTTGCTTGCGCTTTCCGTTCTGCTGCTGCGACTGTAGCAGCTGCGTTCTCTTCTGTGCGCTGCTGTTCGGCTTTGGCTTCCGCCTTGCTGGTTCCACGTGAATGGCCTAACCCAAATGCGCCAGCGATAACGGCCAGCAACGCAGTTACCAGACCAATAATCATTTCAATGCCCATAGTGACCTCACACCAGTACTGATTTAGCCTGGTTAAACAGCGCTCGGCGTTTATCCAGACCGTTGCGG
>OGSO01000227.1_pt1 | contig 11777 bp, 12 predicted proteins | sample 1573971 | NCBI WGS metagenome assembly OGSO01 (sample SAMN03295843, study PRJEB24534) | human gut metagenome | isolation source: fecal sample 3 from infant 6 | host: Homo sapiens | place: USA: Pittsburgh, PA | collected 2014-07
AAGTTATCGCAACCGTAAGAGAGAAAAGGCGTCTGGATATATAGGGTCAAATCCAGTCTCTTATTAATTCAATAAGTGTTATCACCTCTTCTGAAGGGTTTGTTTTTGTGGATTTTTCCTGGCGGAATATTCATTTCTTTATGAATGACGAGTGGGTTGAATACCTCGCCAGTACCAATATGAAGATAATACTGCTGGCAGATGTAAAAATGGCAGCACTGGCCAATTATTACAAACAAAATGAAAAGAATGTAACAGAGGTACTCTACCTCTCTGAAGGTTTAGGTGCGACCTTAATTAACTTCAGAAAAGTGTTCATTGGATTACCTTTGTTTTGTCGATCTGGCAGATCATTAACAAAAAAAGAAAGGCAAGTTCTCTATTTAACGCTAAAGCATAAAGGCGTGGCTGATATTTCTACGGAAATGTCACTAGATGTCAAGTCTGTTTATAATATCAGGCAAAGAATTGAGAGTAAGATAGGAATGAAAATAAGGAGGTTTGCATAATATCAGAGTATTGTTCCATCACCAGGCAGGCTGAAATATAGCGATTTATAATATCGTTGCTATTAATAATGTACGTGGAGAATTTATTTATGAATAAAAAGATCATAGCCCTGAGTGTTTTTGTTGGTTTGTCATCCGCTGTTTCAGCTTTTGCTGCATCTGATAACACTATTACTTTCCAGGGTGAAGTAACTGACCAGACCTGCGCGGTGACCGTTAACGGAAATGCGGTATCACCGGTGGTTTTATTACCAACAGTGAGTATTTCTGATTTCGCAAGCTCGACAACTGCTGGTGCCACAAATTTTGAAGTGGGTGTCAGTGGCTGCGCGGTTGAAACGACCGATCGGGAAATTTCTACCGTTTTTGTAGGTAATCAGGTGACTACCTCTGGCAATCTGGGAAATACCGGTAGTGCAGGTGATGTGGAAATCCAGATCCTCGACACTGCGGGAACGGTTATTGATTTTACCAGCTATTTCACTGGTGATGCTGACCTGACGTTAACCGCAGGTGAAACATCGGCAAGTGCTAATTACACCGCTCAGTACTATTCAGCTGGTACGCCAACAGCGGGTGATGTTACCGCTTCATTACAGTATGCCGTGACCTACCTGTAAAACCATGGCCGGAAACTTTTTTCCGGCCATTTTTACCGGGGCCAGACTGTGTACTGGCTTAATTAATGGAGAGAAATATGAAGTTTCTATATAAATCCTTTTCGTTTTTTTGTTTTACTTTTTTAGCGTTATTTTCTCTTCAGCTTAATGCCAGCGTTATTATGACGGGAACTCGTATTATATATAATGAGGGAAGTCGTTCAGTTGATGTTAACCTTAAAAATCAGAGCGATTTCCCCTATGTTGTACAGACGTGGTTTGATGACGGGAAGATGTCTAGTGGGCCGGATGCCTCTGTCCGGGTTCCCTTTATCGCCTCACCCCCTGTTTTTCGAATTCAGCCTGGCGCAGGTCAGGTTGTTAAAGTGACATTCACAGGTGGTTTGAACCTTCCAGATGATAGAGAGTCTGTTTTTTATTTTAATTTTTTGCAGGTTCCTCCGGCAAATATTAACAAAAATGACGTGAAAAATAAAATGCTCGTCATGCTGCGTAACAGAGTTAAAGTTTTCTATCGCCCTGCATCTCTGGTGTCTGGTCCAGGCAGGGGGGTACCCAATATATCGGTAACGCCTGTTGCGGATAATGCCTCAGCAGTGATGATAAAAAACCACACGCCTTTCTATGTCACTGTCAGCAGCGTTGCGTTAACAGAGAGGCAACGGAGATTGTCTTCTGGGTCGGGAATGATTGAACCTTCAGGATCTCAGATTTTCAATATTTCTCGAGCAGGTTCAGTTAAGGGTAAAAAAATCACCGTTACAGTGGTAAACGATCAGGGAGCACGACTGAATGCGGAATTCAATTTATAACAATATCTGCATTAGTAATATCTGGTGGCGATTTAACAAAGTCTTATTAACAATATCGTTTGTTGTTACATATCTTCCTTCCGCCAGTGCCCAGGATTATTACTTCGACCCGGCACTGCTGAAAGGTTCTGCTCTTGGGCAGGATATGGAACGATTCAATAAAAAAATCACGCCTGTTCAATCCGGGAATTATGTTCTCGATGTCTATGTTAACAACACGCTAATTTCGATCAGCGAAACCATCAATATAATGGAGCGTGAAGATGGAAAAACAGAACCTTGTCTGACTCGGGAACTGATAGCTAAATTGGCCATCAGAATAAATGCTGTAGTGGCTGCAGAGAGTCATCAGTGTGTACCTGTATCCGACGCCGGGGCGACCATTCAGGCTGAGGTGGATTTATCACAGTCCCGCCTCAATCTGTCAGTACCCCAATCGAATATGTTTCAAAATCCCCGTGGTTTTATTCCTGTCGAAAACTGGGATAGTGGTGTTATGGCGCTTTTTCTGCGCCATAACACCAATTTCACACGCACCGAAAATACAGGAACGAATTTTAAATATAATTATCTCTGGAGCAATATTAATGCAGGGACGAACCTGGGATTGTGGCAGCTCAGGCATACAGGAAATTTAAGATATGCTGACAGTAACCTTGGCGGTAGTGAATATAAATATAATGCGGCCAGGACATGGGGGCAACGTGCTATTCCTGCATTAGAAAGCGTATTCACTGTCGGTGATAGCTACACCAGCAACAGCCTGTTCGGGAGTCTGTCTTTTAATGGCGTAAAGATGGCTACCGATAAACGAATGTGGCCTCAGGGAAAGCGGGGATACGCACCAGAAGTCAGAGGCGTGGCAGCGACAACAGCTCGGGTTGTCATCCGTCAGCAGGGAACGGTGGTGTATGAGACTACCGTTTCGCCGGGGAGTTTTGTTATTAATGACCTTTATAACACGAAAAGCAAGGGAGACCTGCATGTAGAGGTTATTGAGGCTGGTGGCAATATTTCAACTTTTACCGTCCCCTACTCTTCTGTACCTGATTCTGTACGACCAGGTAACTGGGAGTATTCTGTATCGTTAGGACGGGTGAGAAATTATTACAGTGTTAACAATCGTTTTATTGAAGGAACACTGCAGCGGGGCATGTCGAACATGCTCACCGCTAACAGCGGTATTCGTCTTGCTGAAGATTATCAGGCCGCTTTGCTGGGAGGCGTTATTGCTACTGGAGCAGGGGCATTCGGATTAAACACGACTTTTTCTCATGCCCGAGTCGAAAATGAGCAGACCACCAGCGGCTGGCGTGCAGAAGCCAGCTACAGCAGAACCTTTGACACAGGAACAAATCTTGTTCTTGCTGCGTATCGCTATTCAACCAGTGGCTTCAGGGATTTACAGGATGTCCTTGGCGTCAGGCGTCAGTATCATAATGGCACTGAATACTGGTCAGAAACGTTAAGGCAAAAAAATAAGTTTTCAGCAACCGTCAGTCAGCCTATGGATGAATGGGGGATGCTTAACCTCTCAGGCAGTACAGCCGATTATTATGATGGGAGAGGCAGAATTAAACAATTGCAATTGGGATACAGTAATAACTGGGGACAGATCAGTTATAACCTGAGTATTGCTCGTCAGCAAACCATTATGACGAACGGCAGATACTTTTATAGTCTTAGGGATAGCGATTACGACACGGGAAACCGGCAAAGGTATACAGAAAATACCATCTCATTGGGTTTTTCTGTACCACTTGATTTTGGCAAAAATCGATCCAACCTGACTTTTGGCTTAAATAAAAATAGAGATACCCGAAGTGCGCAGGTAGGGATCAATGGCTCTGCCGGGGAACAGAGTAATTTTACTTATTCCCTATATGGCGGTGCTGAAAATTATCATAACAGCGGTAATGCCACCAGTTGGGGAGGGAGCGGTCAGCAGAACACGTCCGTGGGCGCTTTTCGCGCAAACCTCTCTGCAGGTAAAAACTATCGGCAGTTCGGCGCAGGATATTCTGGCACGCTGGTTGCTCACCGCGGCGGGCTCACGGTAGGACCCTATGCAAGCGATACGTTTGCAATTATCCATGCGCCGGGTGCCAGTGGGGCAATTGTCAAGAACGGCCAGGGGGCAACAATAGATCGCTTTGGCTACGCTATACATCCGTCGCTAACCCCTTACCAGTATAACAATGTTGGACTTGACTCGAGATTCATTAATTCTGACGTTGAGCTACAGGGAGGCAGTAAGAAAGTGGTTCCATACGCAGGAGCCATGCCAATGGTTTCTTTCGAAACTCTGCATGGTAGAGCCATTTTAATCACCGCGAGCTTTGATGGTGAAATGCCTCCGATGGGCGCTGATGTTTTTGATTCTGCTGGTAACGAAATAGGAATGGTAGGTCAGGGCGGTCAAATTTATGCCCGCGTTGAAGATAATACAGGAAAACTGACGGTTAAATGGGGAAAGCAGGATGGCCAGCGTTGTGAAATCAAATATCGCCTACCGAAAGCAGATAATCAGCCGGTAACACAAATTCATCTGCCCTGCGAGAGGAGATAACAGAGATGATGACCTTCCTGAGAAAAAAAGAGAAGCAGCGGCTTTTTATTTTGCTGCTAGTTCCGGTTATTTTTTTCGGCTGGAGCCAGATGAGCTTTGCCGCAGGTACCTGCACAAAAGTAACGTCGACAAGTCAACTATCCACTGACGCGCTGAATGCGGGTTATACTGCCGCATCGTGGACCGGTGCCTCTGATGCTAATACGGTCACAAGTCTTGGGTTGCCCGGTATTATAACGATCAGTGGTTCCAGCAGTTTTCAGCCGTCTGGAACCCTTCTTGGCAGTTCAGCGGCCTCCTTTCTGACGTCTGGTCACAAGGAGACATACCCAGCAAATCAGATTTTATTTCGCTGCAATCAGACTGCGGTGGATGCGGGATTATATGAGTTTTATGCAACTAATGGCGATGAAAACTACAGTGGTAAAAATGCTGCCAGCGAAGTAGACGGCTCTTATTTTACGTATGTAAAAAATGTTGCTATCAGATTAACGAATATGAAGACAGGGGAATATTATTCACGATACTGGAAATCCCGTCAGCTTACCGCTGACGACTGGTATTCAGATGATACCTATACATATATACCCGCGAGTGCATTCGCTGATGTATTTGTTGAGCTGTTTAAGGTTGACGGAACCTACGGGAGCCAGAATAGCTCAAACTTCTACACCTATAACTGGTGGAGTACAGGGAGCGCTCAGCCTGCCGGTTATGTTGCATTTCAGGGGGGGAGCTTAAGCTCTGGACTTTATAACGGCGCTGATTCTGCCAGTAACTACTCGGGATGGTATGGATACTGGCCTGCCGGTTTTGGTCTGACGAACTATGTCACGTTCGTCAGAGGGGCGACATGCCTTGTTAAGGATTTCCCTTCGGTTGTACTGTTGCCAACTATTTCAGTTAGCGAACTTAATGCGGGAAATACCAGCCGCGCCGGATTCTCCATCAGTCTGGAATGTGAATCGGGGGCTGTTTCCAGTACATCGAATTCAACAAGTTCTTCGGCAAATGTTGCTATGGGCTTTATGGTGAATCAGGCAAATGCGGTCAGTAAAGCGCAAAGTCTGGGGCTGGTGACTTCCGGCGGTGGTCTCACCTGGCTGCTGGATACAAATTATGGGAACGGTGCCGGGGAAGCCTCAGGGGTCGGTATCCAAATTCTTAACAATGGTGGCAGCGCGCTTAATCTTTTACCCGCTAAATCATCATTTGGCTCAGGAAACAGCTACGGATGGTATGGTTTTAAAGATTTATTGTCGTTAACTGGGGCGGGAAGCGGCACCGATATTTATACGGGTGATTTCACTGCAGAGTTGAGTGCAATCACTGGTCAGACAGTTACCGCGGGGTCCGTGAATGCGCAGTTACAGGTTGTTGTTAGCTTTCAGTAAAAAAATTATCAAGGTGAAATGGTTATGCTGCGTACTATTCGTGCTGGCGCAGCCTGGTTTCGCCGTGGTGAATGTGGAAGGTACCCGGGTAATATTTAATGCCGGAGAAATGGTTTCATCGGTGAATCTGATAAATTCAGGGGGGGAGCCCTCCCTTGTTCAACTCTGGTTTGATGAGGGGGATCTATTTATATCTCCAGAAAACGCCAGAACACCGATTATTGCCGTCCCCCCGGTGTTTCGATTGCAGCCGGGTGAACTGCGCGATGTAAAGCTGCAGCTGATCTCCCGCAATAATATTCCGCAAGATAAGGAATCTCTTTACTGGCTGAATATTTATCAGGTTCCGCCAAATACGATCGGTCCGGCTAATGAGAAGCGCGTTATTCTGCCCCTGCGATTACGCCTGAAAGTTTTTGTACGACCCGTTAATGTCCCGCGGCCTCAGCAGACTGACGGAGAGCGACTGCAGTTCCAGATTAAAAATAGCAATCAACAGGTTGTCATTATGAGTAATCCAACGCCATGGTATATGACGATAGCGGCATTCGAGTCTGGTGATGTGAAAGTTGATAGCATCATGTTAGCGCCAGGAGAGAAAAAGGAAATCACCCTGAATAAAACGGTGAAAGCGGGGGAGGTGCAGTATGAAATTATCAATGATGATGGAACCAAATGGCGTTATCGTTCAATTTTGAGACAGTAATTCACACTGAACGCGCGATAGGCATGACTGACCTGACTTGCCGGAATGCTTATCCGTGCGGGAGTCTGCTCTCCTCAATACCACCTGTCCCTTCTAAATTGGCCTGATTAACCCGCCGGGCATGACTGCACCACATATGATTTTTCATATGTGGTGTTGAACTTATATCTCTGTGGAGTATCCTGTCCGTCGACGATTGGGAGGAATGATGTCATTAACACCCTTACAGCTTTTTAAAAATCTGTCCGATGAAACCCGTCTGGGTATTGTGCTGCTGCTTAAAGATATGGGGGAGCTGTGCGTGTGCGATCTCTGCACGGCGTTGGATCAGTCGCAGCCCAAAATCTCCCGTCACCTTGCTATGCTGCGGGAAAGCGGATTGTTGCTGGATCGCAAGCAGGGTAAGTGGGTGCACTATCGCTTATCACCGCATATGCCTGCATGGGCGGCACAGGTAATAGAGCAGGCCTGGTTAAGCCAACAGGAGATCGTACAGGCCATCGCCCGCAAGCTGGCATCAGCAAACTGTTCTGGAAGCGGTAAAGCGTTCTGCCTTTAAAAATTTGCCTTAACATATATGTTTTTTCGAATGTGATTTTCAGGGGAGGGGGTATGCTACTGGCAGGTGCTATTTTTGTCCTGACCATTGTTCTGGTTATCTGGCAGCCGAAGGGGTTAGGCATCGGCTGGAGTGCGACGCTGGGCGCGGTACTGGCTTTAATTGCTGGCGTCGTACATGTAGGTGATATTCCGGTGGTGTGGAATATCGTCTGGAACGCGACGGCGACCTTTATTGCGGTGATTATTATCAGCCTGCTGCTCGATGAGTCCGGCTTTTTTGAATGGGCTGCGCTGCACGTATCTCGTTGGGGAAACGGTCATGGCCGTTTGCTGTTTACGTATAGCGTTCTGCTCGGCGCAGCGGTGGCGGCGTTGTTTGCCAACGATGGTGCGGCATTAATATTGACGCCCATCGTGATTGCCATGCTGCTGGCACTAGGATTCAGCAAGGGTACGACGCTGGCCTTTGTGATGGCTGCCGGGTTTATTGCCGATACTGCCAGCCTGCCGCTTATTGTGTCGAATCTGGTGAACATCGTCTCGGCGGATTTCTTTGGGCTGGGATTCACCGAATATGCGTCGGTAATGGTACCGGTCGATATTGCCGCCATTGGCGCCACGCTAGTGATGCTGCACCTGTTCTTTCGCAAAGATATCCCGCCGGCCTACGATCTGGCCCTGCTTAAATCACCGGCAAACGCAATTAAAGATCCGGCTACGTTCCGCACCGGCTGGATAGTATTGATTCTGCTGCTGGTAGGTTTTTTCGTCCTCGAGCCGCTTGGCATTCCGGTCAGCGCGATTGCCGCGGTAGGGGCGGTAATACTGTTTACCGTGGCGAAACGAGGCCATGCCATTAACACCGGCAAAGTGTTACGCGGTGCGCCCTGGCAGATCGTGATTTTCTCGCTGGGAATGTATCTGGTGGTATATGGTCTGCGCAACGCCGGGCTAACCGAATACCTTTCAGGGGGGCTGAACGTGCTGGCGGATAAAGGACTCTGGGCCGCGACGCTGGGTACTGGCTTCCTGATGGCTTTCCTGTCTTCCATCATGAACAACATGCCTTCCGTGCTGGTTGGTGCGCTCTCTATCGATGGAAGCGCCGCAACCGGCGTTATTAAAGAGGCGATGATCTACGCCAACGTAATTGGCTGCGATCTGGGCCCGAAAATTACGCCAATCGGTAGCCTGGCAACGCTGCTCTGGCTGCACGTACTTTCACAGAAGAATATGACCATCACCTGGGGCTACTATTTCCGCACCGGGATCGTCATGACTCTGCCTGTGCTGTTTGTAACGCTGGCCGCGCTGGCGCTACGTCTCTCTTTCACTTTGTCATGAGATACTACTATCTATGAGCAACGTCACCATTTATCACAACCCGGCCTGCGGCACCTCGCGTAATACGCTGGAGATGATCCGCAATAGCGGTACTGAACCCACCGTTATTCATTACCTTGAAAATCCACCGTCACGCGATGAGCTGGTCAAACTCATTGCCGATATGGGGATCGAGGAGCGGGCGCTGCTGCGTAAAAATGTTGAGCCATATGAAGAACTGGGCCTGGCGGAAGATACATTTACCGATGACCAGTTAATCGACCTTATGCTGCAGCATCCGATCCTGATTAATCGCCCGATTGTGGTGACGCCGCTGGGAACGCGCCTGTGCCGTCCTTCTGAAGTTGTTCTGGATATTCTTCCCGATGCTCAGCAAGGAGCTTTCGCTAAGGAAGATGGCGAGAAAGTGGTGGATGATAAGGGCAAAAGGCTGAAGTAAATTTCCTGCGGGACGGTATCATTATCGCTGAACGATATTCTGGAGGGTGACTATGACTATTATCTGCAGACGCTTACTGATGCCGCTTATGCAGTTTCAGCCAGTATTGAATATTAATAATGCCTGGCTGAATAAGAACCCTGGTCAGGTAAGATGGAAAATCACCAATAATCATCGCCAGCGGCAATAACATGACGCTGCCGTAATGGGATATCGATGTTACTGATCTTTGGCGGTCTGCCCGGTACCGGGAAATCAACCATCGCTCGCCTGCTTGCCGCCAGGCTGGGCGCCGTCTGGTTACGGATTGATTCGATTGAGCAGGCGCTGATCTGCGCCAAAACCGTCACCCTGCACGATATAGGGCCGGCTGGATATCTGGTAGCGTACGCCATTGCCGCGGATAACCTCAGGCTGGGCAACGTGGTGATTGCCGATTCGGTGAATCCCATCGCCATTACCCGCCATGCGTGGAGAGAGGTCGCGACCGAGAATGCCGTGCCTTTTCTGGAGATAGAATTGACCTGCACCGACCAAACCCAGCATCGGTATCGCGTGGAAAACCGCGCGGCGGATATTCGCGGCCATATCCTGCCGGACTGGCAAAAGGTGATCACCCGTGAGTATGAGCCCTGGCGCACCGCCAGCCTGACTCTGGATACCTCTGTATTGACCGCCGAAGAGGCGGTCGAGAGGATCCTTCAACATATCCAGTCAGGCGGCCTGGCACGCCGGTAAGCGCATAAATAGCCTCCCGGGATACTGCCCGGCATCGGCGGCAAGAACCTACATAAAGAACTTCACGGCCTGCTGGAGGGTGGTGCCGACTCCCCATAACAGCGGCACGCTCACCGCTAACCAGCTTACGGTTAACAGCAGCGTGGACGGGCGGGGCTCCCACGTGAGCTGGGCATCCTTGTTGATGGTATACAGTCCTTTCGCCTGCTGCTGCTGTTCCGCGGTCATCGCATGCTCTTCCGTCAGCGGACGCACCAGCTGATTACAGATAAAACCCAACACCAGCAGGCCGGTCAGGACCATCAGCGTAATATCGTAGACGCGCTCGGGCGAGACCCCGTGCGTTAGCTGATACTCGCGCAGATAGTTCACCAGAACCGGGCCGCTGATCCCCGCCGCCGACCAGGCGGTTAACAGGCGTCCATGAATCGCGCCCACCATTTGTGAGCCAAAGACGTCGGCCAGATAGGCGGGAATACTGGCAAAGCCTCCGCCGTACATCGAAATGATAATGCACATTGCGCAGACATACAGCGCGATATAGCCGCCGTGATTCACCAGCGGCAACGAGCCGTACAGCACGGCCCCCAGGCAGAAAATGATCGCAAAAGTCATTTTGCGCCCGCACAGGTCGGATACCGATGCCCAGAAAAAACGTCCCAGGATGTTAAACAGGCTGAGCAGGCCGGTAAATCCTGCGGCCATGGTAGCAATGCGTTTCAGCTGCTCGCCGTTCAGCTCATGCCAGCTGAGATCGAGCGATAGCAGTTTGCCGGCAAAGATCTCCTGCAGCATCGGCGAAGCCATACCGAGAATGCCGATCCCCGCGGTGACGTTGAGCCACAGCACCATCCACAGCAGCCAGAACTGCGGAGTGCGGCAGGCAACGCGGACGTGCACCTGGATCGTGGGATTATTGCGGATCGTTTTTTGCGCCTTCTCACCCGAAGGATGCCAGCCCATGGGCGGCAGGCGATAGCCAAAGGTACCGGCGAGCATAAACAGCGCATAAATCGCCGCCAGCGCCAGAATGCTTTGCCATACCCCGTTGCCGGCCGGACCGGCGAAGTAATTCATCAGACCGTTTGCCAGCGGCGCGCCCACCAGCGCTCCCCCGCCAAAACCCATAATCGCCATCCCGGCCGCCATTCCGCGCTTGTCAGGAAACCAGCGTAACAGCGTCGAAACCGGTGAAATATAGCCCAGTCCGAGACCGATTCCGCCGATGACCCCGGCCCCCAGCCACAGCAGCCACAGCTGATGGAAATAGATAGCGACGCTGGATAGCAGCAGGCCGCCGCACCAGCACAAGGTGGCAATAAAGCTCACCAGCCGCGGTCCAACCTTCTCAAGCCAGCTGCCCCACAGCGCCGCCGAACAGCCGAGAAAAACAAAAAACAGCGTGTAGGTCCAGCCCAGCATGGAGATTTTCCAGTCGCAATCGCGGGTAAACAGCTGCTGCCAGAACGACATCGTGACGGGGCATTGCAAGGACGCGCTTCCTCCTATGAGCTGCGACATAGGCAGCCAGTAAACGGAAAATCCATAGGCCATACCTATGCAGAGATGAACCGCCAGCGCGGCCGGTGGCACCAGCCAGCGGTTAAAGCCGGGCCTGGCGATGATACGGGGTTTCGCGAAAAAATCGCGGAGGGGAGAGACCGGTGCGGTCGCGATGTTTTCATTCATTTGCGCCATTTTCCTGTCCTTTTTATCGATATTGGCCGACGAATGCTGCGGTCGGGGAACGTAGATAAAAGGCAAGAACGGTGCCATTTGATTAAATTGTGTACAAAAATGGCGACTGAAGCGAGCAAGCTTCGCCGAACGGCTGAGGCGAAAAGCCCGCCATCGGCGAAGGAGGCACCGCCCGCGATAAAATCGCCGGGCGCGCTATTATTTTGATAAACGGCGATCTCAGAGTGATACGCGGTACCAGGTGGCGAGGGCGCGTACCGGCCTGCTCGCCCGCCGCACGTTAGCTTAAGGTATCAATCCATTCGCTCTGGCGCGGGTTCTGCCGACGATAGCAGTGTACCGACACCGCCAGCTGCGTCAGGTCGGTGAAGACCATCGGATCGAGCT
>OGSO01000236.1_pt1 | contig 10264 bp, 17 predicted proteins | sample 1573971 | NCBI WGS metagenome assembly OGSO01 (sample SAMN03295843, study PRJEB24534) | human gut metagenome | isolation source: fecal sample 3 from infant 6 | host: Homo sapiens | place: USA: Pittsburgh, PA | collected 2014-07
CGCAAAAAAACATATCAGACTGGCAATGCCCCTCCGCATAGGGGGATTCACCACATAAAAAATATAACATCTGGATGATGACGTTTCAACACGCCCTCCCGGGCGTGGCCTGCTGATTCGTGATCAGCTGCAGGTCTTCAGTTGCCACTATATGGCGGCTTTTTTACCAGTCTGATATTGTTGATTTGCTAAGTCCACAATACCGACAAGGAAACTATCTAATGAGCAAGATTAAATTTAAGTGCCCTGGCTGCGGACATGATCTCATTGTACGTAGTGGAATCAAAATCCAGAGCATGGACGATATTGAGGGAACCGTCTGCAGCAACTGTGACCGAACCATTCACAAGAATGATCTCGTTAGCCAGTCGAGAAAGTACGCCGAGAACCTCGTCCGTGACATGCTCGGGAAGCACTTCAAGTAACGCTGAAATCTTACTTTCAATCCTGCTGGTATCTGCGGTAATTAACGCCAGCATTTTTGCATTCTTCATTGCAAATACCTCGGGCTGATAATTCAAATGGATAAATTCGACAGAAGCATTCAACGGGAAACGCTGCAACTTCTTTATGCTGTGTACCCAAACGAACTAACTAACGAACAGGTCGATGAAATCGCCAATCTGTATCCTGACCCTGATAGTTTCATGGCAAATTTACTCTACCTCCACCAGCACCAGTTGATAGTGAGTGGTTTAAAACCAAGCTCAGAAGGCTACGTCCTGGTCAATAGGCCCGCCATCACTCACCGTGGTATTGATTTCATCCGCGACGATGGCGGACTAGGCGCTATTCTGAATGTGCAAACTGTTAAGCTGCACGACAGCACGATCATTGCCCTGGAAGACATAATCCGCGTTGCAAACATTCCTGAAGAGCAGCGGAAGGGACTGATTTCAAAACTTCGTGAGCTTCCGGCAGACGCCATAAAACATTTGACGCTTCAATTACTGACTCCGGCGGTTCTGCATCCGCGGGCCGTAATTCAGTCAATTGAAAAATTCCTCCAGACTTTGTGAACTCCTCGTCGGGGCGGATCATTGAGAAACGCCCCCAGCCTACCAACGGACTTAAAAGCACCCAAAAGTCAGCTTGATGGTCACATGTCAGGAAAAAGCCTTTCGGGTGAAAGTGGCATGCGCAGATTTTCATAGCTTCCCCCAGAAAAGCAAAAACCCCGCCGAGTGGCAGGGTTGATAGTCAGTTTCATTTGGATGTACGTATCCATGATTAGAAGCATACACGACAACTTCGGACAAAATCAAGTCTTATGCACCGAAAAAGCAAAATATTGTCGCCATTGTTTTAAAAATCGGTCGCTTTTTGAAATTCCTTATCAGCATGACGCTCTTCCTTCCAGCATACGTCCACCAGCGCATCACAGAACGGCTTCCAGTTACGGGTCCATGTTCTGACGTGCAGGTCTGGAATGAACGTCAGAATCGCTTTGTAAGCAGCTGTAGACGGTGTCGTTGAAAAACCATTTCCCGAACAGCGCTCACAGGTTTTATATACCGGCGCTCCCCGCTCTTTTGTCACTTTGCGGTCCAGCACCTGGCCGGAACCTCCGCAGCGGCAGCGGGCGTTAACCTTCCCCTTGCCGTCACAGGCTTCACATTTACCGTTGACGACGGTTGTTACTTCGGTCCACTTCTCCCAGTCGGACGGACGAACAGCGCGTGACCTTTTCGCCCAATAAGGCGCTTTGCCCCACGGGTATGTTACTTTGCGCTCCGTGATAGTCGTCTGCACCTTCCCGGTACCGCTACATACCCGGCAGGCTCCCGTTGTTTCAGCTGAACGGGAATACTCTGCAAAGGCAAACTGCGCCAGAATCAGGCAGCAGCGCCCCAGTGATTTACCCGCGGCCTTCCGCACGTTCTTTGGTGCTGAATCTATGGCATACCGCGCCAGCGCCTGAACTGCCATCTGCTCATCGGACTTACTGATGCCGGCCTTACCGAAGAACGCCGCCAGCCCGAACCGCGCCCGGCTGCTGGTCACCCCGATCCCGGTCATAATGTCTGTACCGTTCAGGCGATTCGGTGATGTGCTTTTCACGTCGTCGCTGATGTGCATGCCCTGAGGGCTGAAATGCTTTAACGATGCTTCAAGTTTCATGCAGCCACCTTTTTGTAAAATACCTGTTCACGAACCTGATCGCCGTTCATGAGCATGTCGTTAAAATCACCGTTATCGGGCCAGCGAATGCTGACTTTCACCAAGTCGTTTTTCGTCAGCAGGTTTGCATGGGCGCACTCGAACGCCGCGGCATGACCAGTAGCCGAGTGTTTGTCCATATCGGCAAAAACAATCAGGTGCTTTACGCCGGCTGGAACACGGAATTTCTTCATAAAACCACTGTTGATTACCGCCCAGGTATTGACGCCATAAACCTGATAACAGGAAAGCGCCGTCTCGATGCCTTCAGCGATGCCGATCGTCGTCGATACCGGAAACATGCGAATGGCCACTGAACGGGCGTGATCCAGATAACTGTCCTCCTGAAGCGACTTAAGGCGTTTGGCGCTATCAATATTTGCCTTTCTGTCGCCGTCCAGCAGCGTCTGGTGCAGGTAACAAAGTTCGGCTTTGTCATCGGTCGCCAGGGCGTACAGGGCCTGATATACGCGCCCCGCATGCCGCTGGCGGTCGCAGAAGCGAATACTCTCTGCCGGCAGCTTGCTGATCCCCCGCTGAAGGAGGTATCCCGCAGCTCCCGTTCCCCGCAAATCAACCAACTTTGAAAACTTACTGATGACCCGCTGCCTCTGCCGCGCCGCTGAACTGTTAACAGGCACGTTGATGCGCTGATAGTTATTCCCGATAAGCTGGTCCACCTCTGCGCAGATGGCGGAAAAGCTTTTTGACTGGGTCAGGGTCAGCAGCTTCATCCCGTCGCCGCTACCGCATACGCAAATCCATGTGCCCTGACCGTCACGGTCATCTACGCGGTATTTGCCCCGCGCCTTACAGATCGGACATTCTCCCTTGTAGTGGTTTTTCCCGGTGATCGGGGGGAGTCCGTAATATTCAAAAATTTCAGACCATCGACCTTTTGCTGCTTCTGCTGTTTTCATATCACTGACTCGCGCTATTTACGTTTTTCTGGAGTTTTCGTTTTGCTTCGATAATTAACTGTCCGTCACTCCCCTCTGGTGGCTCGTAGTGAGCGCTGTAGTTCTGAGGTGTGAGCAGATCATTGGTCGTTTGTTTCGCAGTCTGCTGCGCACGTTCGCGGCCTTTGGCAAATTTGATAAGTTTGTGTTTGATGTGGTTGCTGACCTCTGGAGTGATCTCCATCGGGAAATCGCTCAAGCCGTTCGGCCATTCGCCGAATTTTTCCTGAAAGGTATGAGCACACCAGCCATCGCTCACGGGTTTCCCCTGCGCTGCGCGATGACGCTGGTAAAACTTGATCTGACTCCACCAGGACTGTTTGTCGCTTTTGGTGTACACCGCTTCACCCTTGCTCATTTTTTTGATGTTGCGGGTACCGTCAGTCTCGACGTCCTGACCAACGAGCGGTTTAAAGCCACATTTTGGGCAGACGTAAACACCGGCGGGCTTCATGAAATGGCATTCAGGGCATTCTTTCGGAAGTTTTTCTTCGCGCTCTTTAGCGGCGCTGGCGGCGGCCGCTTTCATGCCGTCGTTCTTGGATGGCAGGTCGTCGTATTCGATGGAGTCAGGGAAGCCGAGGCGGTGCACGGTGCCGCTGTGATCAAAAATCAGGCAGGCATCTTTCCCGGGTGCAGTGCGCAGTCCGCGGCCAAGCGCCTGCAGCCAGCGAATTTCGCTCTTTGTCGGTCGGGCATAGATGATGCAACGGACATCGCTGTCGAAGCCGGCCACCAGCACACCCACGCTGACGATGATTTTTGTGGCGCCGTTTTCAAACCGATGAATGATGAGGTGGCGTTCATCGGACGGAGTTTCTGCGACCATCACCTCCGCGTTGATACCTGCCCGGGTAAACTGCATGGTGACAAAATTGGCGTGATCCTTATCGACACAGAACGCTACCGTAGGAAGGTCCCGACCATGTTTGAGCCAGTTTTCGACGATATCGCCCACAAGGTCAGATCCGCACATAATCTCGGATAGCTGCTTTTCGTTATAGTCGCTCCCATACTCTTCGGAGGTGGCTGACTTAACCCCTTTCAGGTCGGGCTTTGTCGGCGCATAGAACTCATACGGGCTGAGATCCCCGCGGTGGATCAGTTCACCGATGGTGGTGGGTTTTACAAGATTTTCGTAATACCTGCCGAGCCATGGGGAAAACGGTGTTCCCGAAAGACCTACCACCTTGATGCCGGAGTGCCGGATAACCTCCAGTAACGCGCGTTTCTTCATGTGGGCCTCATCGACAATAATCAGGTCGACGTTGTCCGGGAATTCACGGCGGATCAGCGTATCGGCGCTGGCGATCTGAATCAGGCGCTGCGGATCGTAGTCAGGATGGTTGCGCCAAATGATGCCAATCTCATCTTCAGGTAAGCCGTACTCCACAAAGCGGGCGGCGGTCTGACGCACGAGAATAGTGTATGGCGCGATGAATATGACCCGCTTTCCGCGGCAGATGTGTCCGGCAGTGATAAACGCCGCCAGTCCGGTCTTTCCGCTTCCGGTTGGCGCGTAGACCATGAATGTGCGGTTTTGCTTCCACCCACGGCGCAGCGAGTTAAGCGCACGCTCCTGAGCAAAGTTTGGTTCGATATTCAGCATCATCACCACCTTCAAAAATTCACTATTCCAGGAAGAACCTTTCCCCGATCTGAGCGCTCGGAAACTAACGTACTAGCTATCGAGTACAGCGCTGCTTTAAACCCTGTCTCTTAGATCAGTACCTACCTAACCTATGGGAGCTGTCTGTTGGAAAAGGATGCTTCTCCTTCCCTAACTCCCAACCCCCCCCAAACCCCCCTCTTCCCTCTTCCCCATCCTGTGTACTCGCAAACTGGTACACTGGATAAAAAACAGTCAAGGTGGTTACCCTGCTATCACCCGGCACCTTTAAGCCCGGTGACCAACGGATCGTTACCGTGATCCGGCCAGGGGTGGCTGGGTCGTATACCCCTGTGATGCTCGTCCGTGTGCATCCACGAACCTGCGAAGCCTTACGTTTGCCTCATGCCTTGCCCTGTTCTCCTGCCGAAATGAAACGGGCTCGGCGTTAAACTCAATTTCATAAACTTCTGCATAACGCTGCGCAATTTTTCGTCTCAGCGAGTTCGGTAGCTGGAGTAACCTCTCCTGAATCCACTGCGCATCTGCCTGGCAGTACTGAGCAGGCATTTCAATCTGCACATAATCCGGGTACATAACGCCTCCGGTTAAAACAGTCCGCGCTGGTTGCTGCTGGACCGCTTCCGCGCTTTGCGTTCAGCAACTGGCGTCTGCCCCAAAGCCCACTTTCTCGCAAGGTGCAGACAATCATCAAAAGCGGCCCCCTTACGGCTCGCCTGCGACATCCGGCGGTAGTAATCAAGAGCACGCTCTACCCCCCCCCCTGACGGAATCAGATGGCAGCAAATCGGCTTCCAGCGCCGCAGTAATGTGTTTTCGAATGAATTCTTCGGGTGACATGTCACACCTCTTGAATCGAAAAATCGTTCTTCTTTGTTGGGAATGGCTTAACTTCCTCGGCTTCAGTCGTCCCATCTGGGTGAACAAGCACAAAAATATTTCGCTTTAGCTTCAAAGCTTTACTTATTGCGCTTTGTCTAATCCCGAGCTTGCTCGCAGCCTTTACTTGCCCTTCTTGATCCGCAAATTCTTTTAATGTGAGTTTTTTCATAAACCCCTCCTGCAATTAATATAACCGCTAGTTATTTTCATTGCAACACCGCTGGTTATTGATTAATATTCCCTGCGGTGATAATTTTGTGAAAAGAGGAGGATTACTGATGAAAAAAAAGCCATTAACTGAAGAACAATTACTTGATGCACAAAGACTTAAGGCAATCTATGACCGTAAGAAAAAAGAGCTTGGATTATCCCAAGAGGTTTTGGCTGATCGTCTTGGTATAAGTCAAAGTGCCGTTGCTCAAATTTTTGCGGGTAAAAACGCACTGAATTTAAAACGGGCCGTAGAGTTTGCAGAAGTTCTTGGTGTTAAGGTCGAGGAATTTAGTTCAACTCTGGCTGATGAGGCTCATCAGTTAACCAAATCCAACGTTACCTATGCAGGAGCCTATCAACCGGGACGTAGGTACCCAGTTTTAAGCAGCGTTCAGGCCGGCACCTGGTGCGAGGCCGTAGAGGCTTATTCTCTGAAAGACATAGACCACTGGCTTGAATCTGATGCCCACATTCAGGGAAATGGGTTCTGGTTGTATGTGGAAGGTGATTCAATGACTGCCCCGCTCGGACTCAGCATTCCTGAGGGCACATACGTCCTGTTTGATACAGGGCGTGAGGCAGTGAACGGTAGCCTTGTGATTGCCAAGCTTGAAGATTCAAACGAAGCGACATTCAAAAAGTTAGTTATCGATGGTGGTCAACGCTATTTGAAAGGGCTAAACCCTGCATGGCCACTAGTTCCAGTTAACGGAAACTGTAGGATCATTGGTGTGGCTGTACAGACAAAAATGATGCTTATCTAACCTATATCTAACTAACCAGCCCGGATTTTCCGGGCTTTTTTTTTGACCAAGCACTGCCGACCACCCCACAACAAAAAAATAACTTCAAAAATATCATATACATAACCTCAAATTATAAATAAATATAACCTGCGGTGTTGCAATAAAAATAACTCGCGGTTATATTCATTTCATCGGCAAACAATGGAGCTAATGAGATTATTAATACAGCGGGTGGTAATGCTTTCGATATTCACGAAAAATTAAAAAAACATGACGCTAAATGGCTGTATATGCATGAGGCGAATAGTCATCAAATAAATACAAATTATGAGTTCTGTACGACCTTTATTGGTGAGACTGAATTTGCGATTTATAAACGTCATGGAAATTATTTTATCTTAGTAGATTTTTTTAAATCCTACGATGAAGCATGTAGCGAGGCAAGGAAAATTCTAGACGATTACCCGGATGTTAAGAGCAGGCTATTAAATATCCCTTCACTTTTTAATGGTGAACATAATGAAAATACCTAGCGAACAGGTAAGTTTAGATCGTCAAAAAACTAGCTCTATGTTAATAGATTGGACGCATGATTTAAGGTGTTGTTCTTCATCTTTATGGCTCCTATTAGAAAGGATGGAAAGTATTGAAGAAGAAAGGGAAGCGGCATTAATTACATTGGTAACACAAAAGCTAGAAGAATTAAATATTAAGATAAGCGAATACGATAGAGACAATTTATAACCCCAAAAGAATAAAAACAGCTTAACCGCTGGGGCCAAACTCAACCAAAATTAAGGAAATTACATATGAAAGATTTAATTATCAGTGAAGAAATTAAAGCAGAAGCATCCCGCCTACAAGGTGAATTGCATAAATTCTGCGTGGCTAACGGTGTGTCTATGGTTGCCTGCACTTTACAGGGCCGGGTTAAAACAACTTAGGGGTGGAAGATTGAAAAAATGCTTTCTTGCCATATAGACGGACGCTGCGGGGCTGTAGATACAACCATTCTGGCCGCCTCGGGGGTTTTGCATCTCGCAGATGTTCCACCTCCCATCGCACTGATTCTCGCCGCTATCGGTGAAAAGGAACACCAAAAACAATAGTTCTCAAAATCTAAATGTGAGCGGGATTATGACTTTTATTATCGACCAAGCAGCATATAAATCAGCCCGCCTGTACGCGATGAGCGGACACGAACTAATTGCAGCGTTATACCTGCGCAAAGCGTACGGGAGGTAATTATGTGGGACCCAACTAATGACGATAGCGTTGAGTGTGTATCGTTAGAAATAGAGAATCTCACCGAGTTGTTAGACCTTATGCTTTCAAACTCCGAACGTATGGGGAATAAACAAATCACCGCCCTATTAGGATTATGCTTGAATTTATCTTCGGGGATTTTTTTATGGGTCAAAGAAGAGGAGAAGCGTCGGGAAAAAGAAGAGGAGTCGCGCCGTGAAAACAAATCTGATTGAAACGCGTTGCCGCCACCTCGTTCGGGCAAAGCTGGATTCAATGATGAGAAGAACAGGAAGCCATTTCCAGATAGTCAAACTGGATGATGGTTCGAATTTACCTGTGGAGCTTGACGAAGATATTTTGACGAAGGCACTGATTAAACTTTTTGAAGCGATGATTTATGACACCCACAAACGCGAGCAGGCAGAAAATTTAATTTCCGAACATTATTCGAATTGCATGGGTGTGAATAAGTTAACACCCGATGGTGTGGACTTTATGAATGCGCTTATTGCAACGCTGGCTGAGCAGTCATTAAAAGCGGAGAAAATAACTAATGGCTAATTTACCCCTCCCTATTACACACGAAAAAGTGCAGGTCGTTATGACGATTGAAAACGGCCAGGTAATAGATACCCGCAAGGTTCGCGATAACGAGCTGATTGCCAGCATGGATACCTTTTTCTGGATGGCAAAGAAAGCAGGGTATCAGGTGATCGCCCCTAATCAGGAGGAAGCCAGTGGCACTAACAGCAATACGCATTCCTGAGCGGGTACACCTGCAGGCGCTGCAGGTCCTGCTGCGATACCGCCGTCAGCGCATCTACGCACGCCGTATGCACCGCACCGGATATCTCAGCCTGAAGGTTAACCCTCGCTGGCGGCTGTTATCGAAAGACGACGGCCGGAACTGGGAAGTAATGAGCCATGAAACGTATAACCGGGAGAAAGACAGATGATCGACAACCGCACCGCCAGCGCCATTGACCTGGCATTACAGAAGCACCACACGCCAGTTGGCGACCTTTACGCCGCTATTCGTCACGGCCGCATGAAGCGCTGCTTTAGCCGCGGTACCGCCATTAGCTGGCTGGCTCACTTTCTGACGTCGCACGCCTTCGCTCTGTCCGGGTTTAAACAGCGCCGCCCTGATTTTCTGGTTGAGCACGAAGGGGTCGAGATGTGGTGCCGTGGCGAAACTACCGACGAATATCACCGTGCTCACCAGCGGACCGTTCGCCGCCTACGCCGCATCCTCGCACGCAAACGCGAAATGCAAAGGTGGTGCGAAAAATGGGATGCCATGCACGACCGCTACGTGAACGAGCGTGAAGAACTCAAAGCCAGCAAACCAGCAGAGGTACGCAATGGATCACACAGTATTTAACCCGGAACCAACGTCTGCCGGCATCCGGTTATCTGGAAGCAGGATTATTGGTTACTCCGCCGCTATTCGTGAACTGGATAACGGTCACTACGACAAACGTCTCGCCGAAGGTATGGAAATTCTGGCCTGCATCATGGAGGCGGTCGAAAGCAGCTGGCTCACGCTCACTATCGAGCAGCAAATCATCGTCTGGCGCTGGTTGCTCGCCGCGGTATTCATTACCGAGGAGCTGGAGAAGAACGGGACTGTCGACGTTCCGAACGACGAAGGCGGCGTTGATACAGCCGTTATCTATTCCGGGGAGCACGGTGCAATCAGCGTCTACCCAGGGCCGGAACGCTTTGCACTCGCTAATCACATTGAGGCCGGCGCCATTGAGAAATACGGGCCTGACCTTGGTCAGCAGCTGGCGCTGCGTATGTATCAGGACATGGTTGTTGCTGACGACGAAAGCGGGTTCAGGCTGTCCGCTATGGGCCGGGAAGGTTTCAACATTCTGCATGACGGCTTTATCGAACAAATTCATACCGAAGGCATGCCTGGCATGCCGGTTATGCACTGAGGGAAATGATGATGAATAACTTGATCACCAGCAAGCCATCAATGACCAGCCTGGAAATTGCCGAGCTGGTAGAGAAGCGTCACGACAACGTGAAACGGACCATTGAAACTCTAATTTTGCGTGGAGTTATCACTTCTCCTCAAATTGAGGAAAAGCCCACTGCCGGGCGACCCACGTCAATTTACGTTTTTGAAAGTGAAGAAGGTAAGCGCGACAGCATTATTGTGGTCGCACAACTCTCGCCAGAGTTCACAGCCCGCTTGGTAGACCGCTGGAAAGAGCTTGAGGAAGAGCGATCCCGCCCAAAATCACAGGCTGAGCTGATCGCCGAAATGGCCCTGCTGAATGTTGAGCAGGAGCGCCGCCTCTACCAGGTCGAAGAACAGGTGGAAACCGTCGCGGAAGCTGTCGAAAACATTAAGCGCGGAAATATGCGGGCCGGGTATGTCGGTTATCGCCAGGTAGTCGCAAAAAGCGGCA
>OGSO01000291.1_pt1 | contig 6552 bp, 4 predicted proteins | sample 1573971 | NCBI WGS metagenome assembly OGSO01 (sample SAMN03295843, study PRJEB24534) | human gut metagenome | isolation source: fecal sample 3 from infant 6 | host: Homo sapiens | place: USA: Pittsburgh, PA | collected 2014-07
TCAGAACAAGTTATTTTTTATTTTGTACGGTCACAGAGGCATTACACAATTATCGCTACTTTCCCTCCTTCGTTGGTATGGTAATGCTGTCAACCTGTTGATGACTATTTTAATCTGTAGTCATTCAATCCTTGTAACATCAGGATGATCCTGGTGTCAGTGAAAATACGAAATCAACACGTTGGTATCATTACCTTCAACTTCTGATGGATGCGAGTGATTGAACTCATACATTAATGTTTTCCCACGAAGTCTTTTTTCAGGTAAGCCTTCGCACATATCGGTAAATAGCTTGCCTGCTTTTATTTTTTCTGTCATCGACATGTTCATTTTTAACATTCCGTCCTGATAAGTTGGTCGGATAAGGCGCTCGCGCCGTATCCGACATTAATTTCTTAAGCGACTTCATTCACCTTGCGACGCAGCAGGGAAAGTGGGCCGGGGCCGCTAAGCGTGAACACGGAAATTAAGGTGAAGCCCAGCGCCACCAGACCCAGCACCAGGTAAGCGCCCTGGAAACCGATGCTTTCATACATATTGCCCGCCAGAATAGACATAAAAATCATCGCCAGTTGCTTAAAGAAGCAGAAACAGACCAGATAAATCGTCGCTGAAAAACGCACTTCAAACTGGCTGGTAATATATTTAAAGCAGCCCACCAGCAGGAACGGTACTTCAAACATATGCAGCGTTTTCAGAATAACCACTTCCAGTGCTGAGGTAGCGAACGATGAGCCAATAATACGTACTGACATAATAGTGCCAGCCAGCAGCAGGGCGTTTTTCCCACCGATGCGATTAATGATCAGTGGCGCAAAAAACATAATCGAGGCGTTAAGTAATTCGCCCATTGTCGTTACGTAGCCAAATACCCGCGTACCCTGTTCACCGGTAGCAAAGAACGAAGTAAAGAAATTAGCAAACTGTTGGTCAAAAACATCGTAGGTGCAGGAAACGCCAATAACATACAGTGACAAAAACCACAGTTTTGGCTGTCTGAACAGTTCCAGCGCCAGCTTAAGGCTAAATGCCGAATGGTTGGCACCTACCGCATTGGCAACCGTGGCAGAAGAGGGCGCATCCGTTTTGGCGAAAAAGAGTAAAACGGCGAGGATGAATGCACAGCCAGAACCCAGCCAGAAAACAAACTGATTATTGATGGTGAACATGATGCCGACAATCGAGGCACACAGCGCCCAGCCAACACAGCCAAACATCCGCGCGCGACCATATTCGAAATTACTGCGACGGCTGACTTTCTCGATAAATGCCTCTACTGCTGGCGCACCGGCGTTAAAACAAAAGCCTAGATAAATACCACCAACAATCGATCCTACTAAAATGTTGTATTGTAACAGTGGCCCGAAGATAAAAATAAAGAACGGCGCAAACATCACTAACATGCCGGTAATAATCCACAGCAGGTATTTGCGCAGCCCGAGTTTGTCAGAAAGCAGACCAAACAGCGGTTGGAATAATATCGAGAACAGAGAAATAGCGGCAAAAATAATACCCGTATCACTTTTGCTGATATGGTTGATGTCATGTAGCCAAATCGGGAAAAACGGGAAGTAGGCTCCCATGATAAAAAAGTAAAAGAAAAAGAATAAACCGAACATCCAAAAGTTTGTGTTTTTTAAATAGTACATAATGGATTTCCTTACGCGAAATACGGGCAGACATGGCCTGCCCGGTTATTATTATTTTTGACACCAGAGCAACTGGTAATGGGAGCTACCGGCGCTAAGCTGGAATTCCGCCGACACTGACGGGCTCCAGGAGTCGTCGCCACCAATCCCCATATGGAAACCGTCGATATTCAGCCATGTGCCTTCTTCCGCGTGCAGCAGATGGCGATGGCTGGTTTCCATCAGTTGCTGTTGACTGTAGCGGCTGATGTTGAACTGGAAGTCGCCGCGCCACTGGTGTGGGCCATAATTCAATTCGCGCGTCCCGCAGCGCAGACCGTTTTCGCTCGGGAAGACGTACGGGGTATACATGTCTGACAATGGCAGATCCCAGCGGTCAAAACAGGCCGCAGTAAGGCGGTCGGGATAGTTTTCTTGCGGCCCTAATCCGAGCCAGTTTACCCGCTCTGCTACCTGCGCCAGCTGGCAGGTCAGGCCAATCCGCGCCGGATGTGGCGTATTGCTCGCCACTTCAACATCAACGGTAATCGCCATTTGACCACTTCCATCAATCCGGTAGGTTTTCCGGCTGATAAATAAGGTTTTCCCCTGATGCTGCCACGCGTGGACCGTGGTAATCAGCACCGCGTCGGCAAGCGTATCTGCCGTGCACTGCAACAACGCTGCTTCGGCCTGGTAATGGCCCGCCGCCTTCCAGCGTTCGACCCAGGCGTTAGGGTCAATGCGGGTCGCTTCACTTACGCCAATGTCGTTATCCAGCGGTGCGCGGGTGAACTGATCGCGCAGCGGCGTCAGCAGTTGTTTTTTATCGCCAATCCACATCTGTGAAAGAAAGCCTGACTGGCGGTTAAATTGCCAACGCTTATTATCCAGCTCGATGCAAAAATCCGTTTCGCTGGTGGTCAGTTGCGGGATGGCGTGGGGCGCGGAGGGGAGTGTCACGCTGAGGTTTTCCGCCAGACGCCACTGCTGCCAGGCGCTGATGTGTCCGGCTGCTGACCATGTGGTCGCGTTCGGTTGCACTACGTGAACCGTTAGCCAGAGTTGTCCGGCGCTCTTCGGCTGCGGTAGTTCAGGCAGTTCAATCAACTGTTTACCTTGTGGAGCGACATCCAGAGGCACTTCACCGCTTGCCAGCGGCTTGCCATCCAGCGCCACCATCCAGTGCAGGAGCTCGTTATCGCTATGACGGAACAGGTATTCGCTGGTCACTTCGATGGTTCGCCCGGATAAACTGAACTGGAAAAACTGCTGCTGGTGTTTTGCTTCCGTCAGCGCCGGATGCGGCGTGCGGTCGGCAAAGACCAGACCGTTCATGCAGAACTGGCGATCATTCGGCGTATCGCCAAAATCACCGCCGTAAGCCGACCACGGATTGCCATTTTCATCATATTTAATCAGCGACTGATCCACCCAGTCCCAGACGAAGCCGCCCTGTAAACGGGGGTACTGACGAAACGCCTGCCAGTATTTAGCGAAGCCGCCAAGACTGTTACCCATCGCGTGGGCGTATTCGCAAAGGATCAGCGGGCGCGTCTCTCCAGGCAACGAAAGCCATTTTTTGATGGACCATTTCGGCACAGCCGGGAAGGGCTGGTCTTCATCCACGCGCGCGTACATCGGGCAAATAATATCGGTTGCGAAGGTGTCGGCTCCGCCGCCTTCATACTGTACCGGGCGGGAAGGATCGACAGATTTGATCCAGCGATAGAGTGCGTCGTGATTAGCGCCGTGGCCTGATTCATTCCCCAGCGACCAGATGATCACACTCGGGTGATTACGATCGCGCTGCACCATTCGCGTTACGCGTTCGCTCATCGCGGGTAGCCAGCGCGGATCATCGGTCAGACGATTCATTGGCACCATGCCGTGGGTTTCAATGTTGGCTTCATCCACCACATACAGGCCGTAGTGGTCGCACAGCGTGTACCACAGCGGATGGTTCGGATAATGCGAACAGCGCACGGCGTTAAAGTTGTTCTGCTTCATCAGCAGGATATCCTGCACCATCGTCTGCTCATCCATGACCTGACCATGCAGAGGATGATGCTCGTGACGGTTAACGCCGCGAATCAGCAACGGCTTGCCGTTCAGCAGCAGCAGACCATTTTCAATCCGCACCTCGCGGAAACCGACATCGCAGGCTTCTGCTTCAATCAGCGTGCCGTCGGCGGTGTGCAGTTCAACCACCGCACGATAGAGATTCGGGATTTCGGCGCTCCACAGTTTCGGGTTTTCGACGTTCAGACGTAGGGTGACGTGATCGGCATAACCACCACGCTCATCGATAATTTCACCGCCGAAAGGCGCGGTGCCGCTGGCGACCTGCGTTTCACCCTGCCACAAAGAAACCGTCACCCGCAGCTCATCGCGCAGCTCGCCGTACATCTGAACGTCTGCCTCCAGTACAGCGCTGCTGAAATCATCATTAAAGTGAGTGGCTACATGGAAATCGCTGATTTGCGTGCTCGGTTTATGCAGCAACGAGACGTCACGGAAAATGCCGCTCATCCGCCACATATCCTGATCTTCCAGATAACTGCCGTCACTCCAGCGCAGCACCATCACCGCGAGGCGGTTTTCTCCGGCGTGTAAAAATGCGCTCAGGTCAAATTCAGACGGCAAACGACTGTCCTGTCCGTAACCGACCCAGCGCCCGTTGCACCACAAATGAAACGCCGAGTTAACACCATCAAAAATAATTCGCGTCTGGCCTTCCTGTAGCCAGCTTTCATCAATATTAAATGTGAGCGAGTAACAACCCGTCGGATTCTCCGTGGGAACATACGGCGGATTGACCGCAATGGGATAGGTCACGTTGGTGTAGATAGGCGCATCGTAACCGTGCATCTGCCAGTTTGAGGGGACGATGACAGTATCGGCGTCAGGAAGATCGCGCTCCAGCCAGCTTTCTGGTACCGCTTCTGGTGCCGGAAACCAGGCAAAGCGCCATTCACCATTCAGGCTGCGCGACTCTTGGGAAGGGCGATCGGTGCGAGCCTCTTCGCTATTACGCCAGCTGGCGAAAGGGGGATGTGCCGCAAGGCGATTAAGTTGGGTAACGCCAGGGTTTTCCCAGTCACGACGTTGTAATACGACGGCCAGTGAATCCGTAATCATTGTCATAGTTGTATCCTGCGTGAATTGTTATCCGCTCACATTTTCGCATAACATACGAGCCGGACACATAGAGTGTAAAGCCTGGGGTGCCTAATGAGTGAGCTGACTCACATTAATTGCGTTGCGCTCACTGCCCGCTTTCAAGTCGGGAAACTTGTCGTGCCAGCTGCATTAAGGAATCTGCCAACGTGCGGGGAGAGGTGGTTTGCGTATTGGGCGGTAGGGTGGTTTTTCTTTTCACCAGTGAGACGGGCAACAGCTGATTGCTCTTCACCGCCTGGCCCTGAGAGAGTTTCAGCAAGCGGTCCACGCTAGTTTTCCCCAGCAGGCGAAAATCCTGTTTGATGGTGGTTAACGGCGGGATATAACACGAGCTGTCTTCGGTATCGTCGTATCCCACTACCGAGATATCCGCACCAACGCGCAGCCCGGACTCGGTAATAGCGCGCATTGCGCCCAGCGCCATCTGATCGTTGGCAACCAGCATCGCAGTGGGAACGATGCCCTCATTCAGCATTTGCATAGTTTGTTGAAAACCGGACATGGCACTCCAGTCGCCTTCCCGTTCCGCTATCGGATGAATTTGATTGCGTGTGAGATATTTATGCCAGTCCGCCAGACGCAGACGCGCCGAGACAGAACTTAATGGACCGGCTAACAACGCGATTTGCTGGTGACCCAATGCGATCAGATGCTCCACGCCCAGTCGCGTACCGTCTTCATGGGAAAAAATAATACTGTTGATGGGAGTCTGGTCAGAGACATCAAGAAATAGGGCCGGAACATTAGCGCAGGCAGCTTCCACAGCAATGGCATCCTCGTCATCCAGCGGATAGTTAATGATCAGACCACTGACGCGTTGCGCGAGAAGGTTATGTACCGCCGCTTTACAGGCTTCGACGCTGCTTCGTTCTACCATCGACACCACCACGCTGGCACCCAGTTGATCGGCGCGAGATTTAATCGCCGCGACAATTTGCGACGGCGCGTGCAGGGCCAGACTGGAGGTAGCAACGCCAATCAGCAACGACTGTTTGCCCGCCAGTTGTTGTGCCACGCGGTTGGGAATGTAGTTCAGCTGCGCCATCGCCGCTTCCACCTTTTCCCGCGTTTTCGCAGAGACGTGGCTGGCCTGGTTCACCACGCGGGAAACGGTCTGATAAGAGACACCGGCATACTCTGCGACATCGTATAGCGTTACTGGTTTCACATTTACCACCCTGAATTGACTCTCTTCGGGTGCTATCATGCCATACCACGAAATGTTTTGCGCCATTCGGAGGGGGCACGCCGAAGTGAGATTCAAAATGCCGACGTCAGTTCACAGGTGGGTAATGATACCAACGTGTTGATTTCGTATTTTCACTGACACCAGGATCATCCTGATGTTACAAGGATTGAATGACTACAGATTAAAATAGTCATCAACAGGTTGACAGCATTACCCTGTCTGGCTATAGAGTAAGAATCGTACCGGAATTGAGCATTTACCCTCAGTACCTGCGGATGAAAAAGCAGTCTGCCCTGACATACTGAACAATCCCTTCTCATAAGATGCCTCTCTTTTGCTGTTTAAAGAGCTGAGCAGTCCGGGCGGAGACTGACCTCGTTCCGCTTTCCAAGCGACCCCCTTGTTGAAAGTGCGACAAAAGAGATAGGGCGAATGACTATACTTCGCTCATAGCTGCCCGTCATGCCAGCTCAAAAAACAGGCTTAACGTAGGATATTTAATGAGATGGTCACTCCCTCCTTCCCGGTACTATGCTGAGGACAGGCTTTCAT
>OGSO01000379.1_pt1 | contig 4292 bp, 3 predicted proteins | sample 1573971 | NCBI WGS metagenome assembly OGSO01 (sample SAMN03295843, study PRJEB24534) | human gut metagenome | isolation source: fecal sample 3 from infant 6 | host: Homo sapiens | place: USA: Pittsburgh, PA | collected 2014-07
GCCCTATAGCTGGCAGTAATATATCTCGATCAAGATAAGTCGTAACAATATTATCTGACCAACCCATGCGTTTTAATCCAGCAGCAGCTAATATAATAGCATCATAATCTTCAGTCTCTAATTTTTTTAATCGAGTATCAATGTTTCCACGAATCCACTTAATTTTTAAATGTGGGTATTTTGATAAAATTTGAGCGCCACGACGTAAAGAACTTGTACCTACAATGCTGCCCTCAGACAATTCTTGTAATGGTATATGATTTTTTGCTATATAGGCATCAAAAGGAATTTCTCTGTCAGGAATACATCCTAAGGTAAGACCGTCAGGAATCATACTTGGTACATCTTTTAGAGAATGAATCGCCATATCTATCTCTTTATTAAATAATTCATTTTGGATTTCCTTAACAAAAAGTCCTTTACCTCCAACTTTGGATAATTGTTTATCTACAATTTTGTCGCCTTTAGTTACAATTTCTTTTATTTCAATATCCAAAGACGGATCGATAAATTTTAATTTATCTATAAATTGTTGACTTTGTGTTAGCGCTAATTTACTTCTTCGCGACCCAACAATTAATTTACGCATACGTTAAATGCCTCCTCGATACCGGTTTTTTTATATGAAAAACAGGTTATTTCTTATCTAAAATGAGTTAAAAAGAATAAATTAATCATACACAAACAAAATAATATAATGTTAAAGTAGATAAGATTTCTTTGTGATATCCATTTTTTTATTCTAATGAAAATATAAACACCATATAATAAAGTAATAATTGTTGAAAATATTACTTTTGGATCTATAAATATTTGTTTACCGACTGCAAAGATACCCCATTGTGCACCTAAAATCGTACTTAATATAAGGATAATCCATGCAACAAGTGTTGAATAGAAAACGATGGTTTCTAAAGTAGCAACACTACCAATTCTAAAGTAATTTTGATCGAAATTTTTCTCCTTTAAATTTCGATATTGAATAATGTAGAGTAATGAATTTACAAATGCGATTGCAAAAAATGCATAACTTAATACTGCAAGTGCTATATGAACAAGTAATAATTCATTAATTACTGCAATTTGTTGAATTTGCGTTTGATAATGTTCAGGCTGAAAAGTATTTAAACTCATTAGGATAAATCCAATCAAATTAAGGAAAAAAACAGAAAAATTCATTACTTTAATCAAATTCAATATCAACGAAATTGATATAATAATCCAAGTTAAAGAGAAAAAAACGTCAAATATAGAACCTAGTGGCACTTGTTTAGTATGAATAAAAAAAATAGACAAAGAGATTGTTTGTAAAACCCAAACAATCCCTAATGAATAAAAACCTACAGTTCTAGTCTTATAATTTTTATTAATGAAATCAACAAAGTAACATATAATACTAAACAGATAAATCATTAATATGATTTCATGAAATCGAATTAACAGGGTTTCTTGCATATCATCACCAAATTAATATGCTTATTCAAAACTAAATATTCGATGCGCTAAGATTTCCTTTGCTCTACTCTCTTTTTCTAACTTTGCTTTTTCACGAGGATCTTCGGCTTCAATATCAAATATGTTTTGAAATAGCTCTAATTTTTCATTACTTTTTTTATCAGTACTTAATTCCTTAGCCTGTTTGATAGGATCTTTTAACATTTGATTGATAATACTTTTTGTATGTTTCGAAATGACTTTACGTTCTCTTTCAGAGAGATCTGGCAATTTACGATCAATACTTTCCATAGTTTCTGCTTGGATATTCATAGCTTTTTCACGTAAAGCTCTGATTACAGGTACAACACCAAGCATATTAACCCATTCGTTGTGTGAATCAATCTCCTCAGGTATTTGTCCTGCAATAGTTTCAGCAGCTAATTGACGTTCTCTTAAATTGGCATCTACCAAATCTTTCAAATCATCAACATCATAATTAAAAATATTTGTAATTGCATCAATCCCTGGTTCAATGTCTCGTGGAACCGCAATATCAATCAGAACTAATGAATCCAGTTTTCTAGTTTCTGAAATTGTTTTCACCATAGAATTAGTGATGATATAGTCTTCAGCACTTGTAGAACTAATTACTATGTCCGTTGTTTCTAATAAAGATGGTGATGCTGAAAGTGAATCATATGAAACATTGTGTTTTTCGGCTAAAATTTTAGCTTTAGATAATGTCCGATTAACAATTGTTACATTTGAAATTCCAGAACCTAAAAGATTTAAGAGTGATAATTCACCCATTTCCCCTGCTCCAATAACGACAGCATGTTTACTTTTTAATTTTCCAAATACCTTTTTAGCTAATTCAACAGCAGCATAAGAAACACTCACAGCATTATCTGCAATGTCTGTTTCACTGTGTGCTTTTTTAGCAAAAGTAATCGCTTGTTTAAATAAATGATTAAAAATCGTTCCAGTTGTACCAGTATTTTGCGCTAAGAAAAATGCATCGCGCATTTGTCCTAAAATTTGTGTTTCACCAAGCACAATTGAATCTAAGCCAGAAGTGACACGCAATAAATGTTCAACTGCATCGTCCCCCACTTTAACTTCCGACATATCTTTAATATCATCTACCTCAAATCCAAAAGAGCGCGCTAAAAATCTTTGTATATAATAACGTCCTGTATGAACTTGATCAACAATAGCGTATACTTCAGTACGATTACATGTAGATAAAATGACATTTTCTAAAATTGCTTTAGTTTCATATAAATCTTCATGTGCTAATCGTAAGGCATCATCTCTAAAAGCAACTTGCTCTCTTAATGTTACATCAGCTGTTCGATGATTTATGCTAATTGCAACAAAATGCATTTATAACGCCCTCCATATACTAACAATAAAACAAGTATAACACATTTAAAAAGATGTTTAAGTGGAATGCTTAAATAAATTAGAAAGATTATAATCTACATTCAATTTTTTGCCAAAATACCGACATTTTTTAATTGTGGTTAAAATACATTTCTCTAATTGAAAAAATTTATATATATGTTTCAATAAAGTTCCAAATTTCTTGCTGTTTACTATTTTTAATTGAAGAATAACTTATAATATTATCTCCAGATTCTAATTCTAATTTGTCTTTTATTCTTTTGATATGCTTTTGTACTTTTCCTTTGGCAATTTTATCTTCCTTAGTACATATTACAAGTGTTGGTATATCAAAATGTTTAAGATAATTGTACATAAGCACATCATCTTCAGTAGGTTGATGTCTTAAATCGACAAGTTGAATAACAAGTTTTAAATTCTCTCGTTGTGTAATATATTCTTCAATCATTTTACCAAATTTTTCTCGTTGAACTTTACTTACTTTAGCGTATCCATATCCTGGTACATCAACAAAAATAAGTTGTTCATCTATATTATAGAAATTCAATGTCTGTGTCTTACCAGGTTGTTGTGACGTTCTCGCCATATTTTTACGCCCAATCATACTATTAATAAATGTAGATTTCCCTACATTTGAGCGTCCACTTAACGCTACTTCTGTTAATCCAGTGTCAGGATACTGTGCTTTTTTTACAGCACTTATAATTAAGTTAATATTATTAAAATTTATATTCATAGACTTCCTCTTTCTTATACTATTGTATAATTAACTTTAACATTTTTTTCTATATTTACATATAAAAAAACCGAGTCACAATTCACGTGACTCAGTCTTAAATCAAATATTTTAAGCAGATGTCTTGTTCTTATTAATTAGATTTCCTTCATCATCATATAATTCAGGCTCAATTTCTTCATTAATTGTTTGTTCAGTAATGACTACTTTACTTACATTTTCAGAAGAAGGTACATCATACATGATGTCAATTAATGCTTCTTCTATAATTGAACGTAATCCACGCGCTCCTGTTTTACGTTCGATTGCTTTTTCACTTATAGCAGATAGAGCCTCTTCAGAAAACTCTAATTCTACATTATCTAACTCTAGCATTTTAGTGTATTGTTTAACTAGCGCATTTTTAGGTTGAGTTAAAATATTTTTAAGTGCAGCAACATCTAAAGTTTCAAGATTAGCAACTATAGGTACACGACCAATAAATTCTGGAATTAAGCCATATGATTGGAGATCCTCTGGACGAATTTGTTCCAGTAAAGCTTCTTCATCATATTTATCTGCTTCATTACTAGCAAATCCTATCACTTTTTCTCCTAAGCGTCTCTTAATGACTTCATCGATACCATCAAAAGCTCCACCTAAGATAAATAAGATGTTTGTCGTATCAATTTGGATTAATTCTTGGTTTGGATGCTTTCGACCACCTTGGGGC
>OGSO01000419.1_pt1 | contig 3810 bp, 4 predicted proteins | sample 1573971 | NCBI WGS metagenome assembly OGSO01 (sample SAMN03295843, study PRJEB24534) | human gut metagenome | isolation source: fecal sample 3 from infant 6 | host: Homo sapiens | place: USA: Pittsburgh, PA | collected 2014-07
GCGCCTGTTTCTCCGTTGATATACCCTGCACTGATGAAGTCCCATCTCCCAAGATAAATTGTTCACCAACACCTGTGAGAAGCCAATTGAGGTTTATACCCAACTGTGTGCATAGCTTCGTTAGGCCTGCAATATTAGGTTCCCTGTCGCCATTCAAATAGCTTTGAGCGGTACGGTAAGGTAGCTCGCAAATCTCAGCGAACTCTTTGATTGAGCTGATTTTCTTTTCTTTTAGTACTTCTTTTAATCGCTCAGCTATACACATTTGCGTCTCTTTCGTTGCTTTATACACGTTTGTGTATATAATCTATCACACATAAGGCAAACATCATTGCATCAACAAAGGAGACAACGATGACTGCAGAACAAGTCAAATCACTCTTCCGCCAGCGCGGGGTCACTTTCACCCGCTGGGCTGAAGAAAACGGCTACAGCCGCAATGAGGTCTACCGTGTTCTTAACGGCTTCACCAAAGCTCGTTACGGCAAATCACACGAAATTGCAGTGAAGCTGGGTCTGAAACCAGATTCGAATGCGGCGTAACGTTTTAGCCCGTGTAACAGATTATCACATATCGCAAAAAGGGGAATGTGACATGAGTAAGGCAAATGTATCCAGTTCTGGCTCCCGCATTCTGCGCGTTCTTAAAGCACTGCGTGGCCACGCTCTGAATGGTGTTTCTAACGGTGAACTGGCATCGGCTCTGGGCGAGTCACCGGCGAATATCAATCGTGCGCTGAATACCCTTATCGAAGAAGGACTGGCCCTGAAACTGGATAACGGACGTTTCGCCCCTGGAGTTCAGCTCTTACAAATCGCCATGGCGCACAGTACCGAGATGGCACGGGCGCAGGATCGTATTAATGAAATCAACCAGCGTGTTATGGCTGGCAGTCGCTAAGGAGTTGAAATGGGACGCACAAAATCACAACCAGTCGAACTAATGGAAGATGCACCGCTGAGTGATGGCCTCAACGTTAATCTTAATGCCATGACCGAACATCGACTCGAAATCATGCAGCAGTTCGGTGATGGCCTGCCGTATGAACGTGATCGTATCGTTCACGAAACACGGTTTTATATGGCGCAGAGTGCTGAGGCAATGCTGGAGGCAGGTAAGCGACTGGTAATTCTCAAAGAAAATGAACCGCATGGTGACTTCACTGAGATCGTAACTGGGCAACTTGGATTACCCAAAAGTACAGCGCACCGAATGATGCAAGCGTCGTTGAAGTATTTAACACCATCACTTGAATCAAAAGTCCCGACGTTGGGACATTTGGGTAAATCGAAGCTGTTTGAGCTAATGACAGAAGATGATGAGTCTCTTACAGAGCTGGCTGATGGTGGCACTGTAGCAGGTTTCACGCTGGATGAGGTAGATCGCATGAGCTGTCGGGAATTACGTCAGGCTCTTCGCGAAGCCCGCGAAACCAACGCAGCGCAACAGCGCGTGCTGGCCGACAAAAACGAAAAAATCGACTCGCTTTCCACAAAACTGGAGAAGAAATCCCGTATCCAGCCACCCAAGCCTGACGAAGAGGTGAAGAAGTTACGCGCGGAAGTGACGGCGTTAGCGGTTGAGGCCGAATCTGCCATTGCTGTTCGGCTGTCCAGCGCCTTTGAGACCCTGTGCGCATACTGCGCTGAAAACATGATTGATACACCCAGAGACTTCATGGCGGGTCTGGTCTGCCAGCTGGAAAGTACCGCACGTAGCCTGCGCTCCACATTTGACCTGCCGGACGAACCGACTGGCAACGCCGCCCCTTCATGGCTGACTGACCCGATGCCACAGATTAACGGGCAGGAGGCATAACCGATGAGTGCCGCCCTGACTGAACGACTGGTTTATGTTGCCCGCGCGGCACGTGACGCGGGGCATGGTAAGCGCGGTGCGATATATTACGCCGCCTGCGCTGAACTGGGCATGTCCCGTGCCACCCTGCTGCGCAAGCTGAAGGAGGTATCAGTGACTGACAAACGTAAAAAACGCGCCGATGCCGGGCGCAGCGCCCTGAGCCGCGACGAAGCCGCGCTGATATCTGCCACGCTGCGCGAGGCCACCCGTAAGAACGGCAAACGCCTGTATTCCATCGCAGATGCGGTGGAGACCCTGCGGTCAAACGGCTTTATCACCGCAGGCAGAACGGACGAGGCGACAGGCGAGTTTTTCCCGCTGTCCGAGGACACCATCAGCCGCGCCCTGCGTAACTATGGCCTTCACCCGGAACAGCTTGACGCACCGGCCCCGTCATCCGAGATGGCCAGCCTGCATCCCAACCACGTCTGGGAGATTGATGCCTCACTTTGTACGCTTTACTACCTGAGCAACGGCCATAAAGGGCTGCAGGTGATGGACAGCGCGAAGTTCTACAAGAACAAGCCTGCCAACATCGCACGCATCGCCAGTGACCGCGTGTGGAGTTACGAGATTACCGACCATACCAGCGGCTGGATTTACGTTGAGTACGTGATGGGCGCGGAATCCGGTGAGAACCTCTGTTCTGTTCTTATCAACGCCATGCAGGAGCGTGGTGGCGCTGACGTGCTGCACGGCGTGCCGAAAATACTCTACCTCGACCCCGGCTCGGCGAACACCGCTGGCATGACGAAAAACATGTGCCGCTCACTGGGTATCAACCTGATAGCACATAAACCACATAACGCCCGCGCCACCGGGCAGGTGGAAAAGGCGCGTGACATTATCGAACGCAAGCTGGAGCCGGGTCTCAAGTTCCAGCCGGTTCACAGCCTGGAAGAGCTGAACGCGCTGGCGGTGAAATGGCGCAGCCACTTTAACGCCACGGCTGTTCACAGCCGCCACGGTAAAACCCGCACGGATATCTGGCTGAAGATTACCGCTGACCAGCTGAAAAAAGCGCCATCCGTTGAGGTCTGCCGTGAACTGGCGGTGGCCGCACCTGAACTCCGCAAGGTCACATCAAAACTGCGTGTCTCGTTCCGGGGTGCTGAGTTTGATGTTTCGACGGTGCCGGGCGTACTGGTCGGTGAAAAACTGATGATTACCCGTAACCCGTGGCGCAGCGATGTTGCGCAGGTAGTGCTGACCGGCGAAGACGGCCACGAGACGTTCTTCCTGGTCGAAGAGGTCAGAAAGAACGAGTTCGGCTTTGCCGAAAGCGCGGCGGTATTTGGCGAAAACTACAAAGCCCTGCCGGAGACCCCGGCGCAGACGGCGGCAAAAGAAATCGAAGAGCTGGTTACGGGCACCGATAACGCCACCGATGCAGCTGCTGCACGCAAGGCGAAGGCGCTGCCGTTCGGCGGGCGACTTGACCCGTACAAACATATCGACGACACCACGCTTCCGGCCTATATGCCGAAGCGCGGTCAGGCTTCAGACGTGCGCGGGCCGCGTATTGAGCAGCGTCCGCTGACCCATGTGGAGGCCGCGAAAGCCCTGCGCGAGAAGTTCAGCGCGAACGGCCATACCTGGACGCCGGAATGTTACCGCCAGTTAACAGCACGGTACCCGGAAGGCGTACCGGAAGCCGCACTGGATGAAGTGATGGTCATCCTGACCGCTCCGGCCCACAACAGCGTTATCAGCATCGTTAACGGCAACTGAGGGGGAAGACATGCTGGTACTGAAGCAACAACTGAAAGAGGCCCGTATCCCGCAGGCGGTGGTGGCAAGAGCCGTCGCCGTTTCCGAGGCCACGCTGGCCCAGATTGTGAACCATAACGAGTGGCCCCGCACCAGCCCCGAAGAGGTACGCCAGCGGCTGGCGGTGTATCTGGAAAGTAAGGGGATTGATACAGCGAAAAGTTTTGATGCTGCACAGG
>OGSO01000483.1_pt1 | contig 3201 bp, 4 predicted proteins | sample 1573971 | NCBI WGS metagenome assembly OGSO01 (sample SAMN03295843, study PRJEB24534) | human gut metagenome | isolation source: fecal sample 3 from infant 6 | host: Homo sapiens | place: USA: Pittsburgh, PA | collected 2014-07
CACTAATCCCTCAGCTAAGTGTGTTCCTAACGCACCCATACCTACTATAAGCACATGTTTTTTCTCAAGTAGACTTTGACCTTTTAAACCAATTTCCTTAAACAACACTTGTCTCGAGTATCTTTCTTGCATTAGATCTCTAAACCTCTCTTTATATTTTGAATATACAAATTATTGTTAAAATTAACAGATAAATAGCACTTCTTACTATATTTGTATACAATCTTCAATTGTTATAATCTCATGCGCCATTTGTTGCGCTTCATAATTTGAATGCGTTACAAATATAATAGGAATTTGCCATGCTTCGAATATTTTTAAAATTAATTTGATACCTTCGTTTTTTGTTTTATCATCTAAACTTGAAAAAGGCTCATCAAGCAAAATCAAATCGGGTTTCGTACTTAGCGCCCTTGCTAAAGCGACGCGCTGAGCTTCACCTCCTGATAAGGTCACAGGATACTTTTCAAGTAAATGCTCTATTTTTAGAGTATGAATAAGTTCATTGATATGTTCAGAAGGTTTAGTCATAAACGTTATGTTGTTATAAACATTCATATTGGGGAAAAGTTGATAATCTTGAAATAGATATCCTATACGACGTTGTTGAACCTTAACATTCAAATGGTGTCGTGAATCAGTTAATACACGTTTACCAACCTTTATATATGAATAATTTATAGCTTTCAAACCGGCAATTATATTTAAAATTGTTGTCTTTCCAATTCCAGATGGTCCCTGTATCGCATATATCTTAGGGTGTTGATCCTTTATATTTATATTAATTTTCGTCTGATTAAGAACACCATTCACTTTAATTGTGAGCATTTAATCAACGTCCCTAAACGTATCACGATTAACCAGATTTATGGTCGCTATGACAGTTACCGCAAACGCAACTAATACAAGCACCCATAACCATGCTTCATTTTCTTTCCCTTGCTCCACTAAAAAATAAATTTCTAAAGGCAATGTATTTGTTTTGTCTGGGATATAGCCAGCAACCATCAAAGTAGCACCAAATTCACCTATTGCTCTTGCAAAGCTCATCATAATACCTGCAAGAATAGAACGTTTAGATAATGGTAACACCAATTTAAGAAATATTTTTGTTTCACTTGCTCCCATCGTTCTTGCAGTATTTAACATCTTTGAATCTATACTTCGAAAACCATTCACTGTATGTTGATACATAAGGGGAAAACTAACAATGACAGATGCAATCACTGCACCTGTCAATGTAAATACAACTGGTAAGTGTAAGATATTAGTAAAGAATTCTCCTACAGGACTTCTTGTTGAAAATATAATTAATAGTATAAAACCAAGGACAGTAGGTGGTAACACAATTGGTAAAATGATAAAACTTTCTAATAGATTTACCCAATATCTTTTTTTATTGTATAGCCATTTAGAAATCAAAATGCCAAAAATAGTAACTATCATTGTACTGATTAAAGCAACACGAAAAGAAATCCAAAAGGACGTTAAATCAGGCATAGCTCTGAACTCCTTATACAGAAAATTGATATTCTTTAAGAATTTGTTTAGCTTTATTAGATTTTAAGAAGTTAATCCATTCTTTAGCTAATTTTTTATCTGAAGTTGCACCTGCTTTATAAGTAATTGGTTTGCTTAATTTAATTTCTTCGATGACTTTAACTTTATTTGCTTTTTTCTTTTGTTGATATAAGTCTGTTTTGTAAACGAATCCTTCCTGTGCATTTCCTTTTTCCACATAATTTAATACTTGTTTTACGTCTTTAGCAAAAATAATTTTATCTTTAACATCACCATATAAATGTTGATCATCTAAATATTGTTTTGCATATTTACCAGCAGGCACTGTTTTTATTTGTCCTAGTGCGAGTTTGTCGTTTTGATTTAAATCTTTTACAGAGGTATAACTTTTATTTTTATCGCCAATTAATACAAGTTGATTCTTTGCATAATTATAAGTGTCATGTGCTTTGTTTTTTTTCTTCAACAGGTCTATATCTTTAGTGTTAGCTGACATCATGACATCTGCCGGAGCACCCGCTTCTATCTGTTGTCTTAACGCACCTGATCCGCCATAGTTAAATTTAATTTCTACATTTGGATGGTCCTTTTTAAATTCATTTCCTAATGCTTTACTGACTTCAGTCAAACTTGCTGCAGCAGAAACTTGAAGTTCTTGTTTATCACCTTTTGTCGGTTGTTTTTCATTCTGTTCTTTATTCTGACCTTTCTCGTTGGTACAACCTGCTAACACTACACACAATGTTAAAATGATAACAAAAATATGTTTAATTTTCATGATAGCCTACCTCCATTTAACCTTTATTATACGCTTTAAATATTATTTGAAAAAGAAATAAAATGTGATAAATTATGTCATTATTTATACAACTATATGTACTTCAATTTACTTTACAAAATCTTCTTAAAAGTCCTTTCCTAATAATATGATATACAAAAGAGTGAGAATTGAGTTTCTTTTATGATAATAAGTAGTTATGATTCAAGGGGTAAAAAATGAAAAAAGATGTGACGCAAAAACAAACTATAATCAAATTTGAAAATGGACACTTATATACAGCATCGGATTCATGTATAACAGAGATGCCATTAACAATTAAAGTCAACGAATTTAAGTTTGCAACTATTATTTGTAGTCGAAACCATTTAGAAGAATTGACTTTAGGTTTTCTTGCATCTGAAGGTATATTCTTAAAGAGAAATGACTTACAATCCATTCATATCGACGAAAGTAAAGGATTCGCTCATGTGAAACTAACTCAATCAGTAGGCCATCACTTCGAACATCCTACAAAACGTGTGCTTGCTTCCTGTTGTGGTAAAAGCAGAGCCTTTTATTTTCAAAATGATGCAGCTATTGCCAAAACATCAATGACAACCATTTAACTTCAACCCTAACAAGTTATTAATATGATGACGCAATTACAGGATGCAAGTATTATTTTCAAACAAATGGGTGGTCTCCATAATGCTGCCATCAGTGATGGAAAAAATTTTTTGAACATCGCTACGAAATCTGACGTCATAACGCTCTTGATAAATTATACAGTTATTGTATTCAACGACATATACCGGTGAGAGATAAGGTTTTAATTTTTAGCGATCGTATTTCATCTGAAATTTTAATCAAAGCAGCTAAAATCGATGTAGAAATTATATTATCTAAATCTGCCCCTACTT
>OGSO01000519.1_pt1 | contig 2990 bp, 2 predicted proteins | sample 1573971 | NCBI WGS metagenome assembly OGSO01 (sample SAMN03295843, study PRJEB24534) | human gut metagenome | isolation source: fecal sample 3 from infant 6 | host: Homo sapiens | place: USA: Pittsburgh, PA | collected 2014-07
ATTTATAGGTGCTGGTGCATTCCACGTATCAAAACCAAGTGATTTAATTCCTGAATTACAAGGTCGATTTCCAATTAGAGTTGAATTAGAAAGTCTTTCAGTAGAAGATTTCGTGAGAATTCTGACAGAACCAAAATTATCGCTTGTCAAACAATATGAAGCATTGCTTCAAACTGAAGAAGTTACAGTAAATTTCTCAGAAGATGCCATTCAACGATTAGCTGAAATTGCATATCAAGTTAATCAAGATACTGATAATATTGGTGCTCGTAGATTACACACTATTCTAGAAAAAATGCTTGAAGATTTATCATTTGAAGCACCAAGCATGCCGAATGCTGTTGTGGATATTACTCCACAATATGTAGATGACAAATTAAAATCAATCTCAACAAATAAAGATTTAAGTGCATTTATTTTATAAATATATATAGAAGGAGAAAAATTATGAGCTTATTATCTAAAACAAGAGAATTAAACACTTTATTACAAAAACATAAAGGTATTGCAGTAGATTTTAAAGATGTTGCTCAAACAATTAGTAATGTTACAGTTACTAATGTATTTATTGTGTCGAGAAGAGGTAAAATCTTAGGGTCTTGTTTGAATGAATTATTAAAAAGTGAACGCATTAAAGATATGTTAGAAGATCGACATATACCGCGTGAATATACTGAAGAGTTGATGAATGTTAAACAAACAGAATCGAATATCGATATTGATAATGAATTAACTGTATTTCCGCCAGAGAATAGAGAGGTATTTTTAAATAGTAGAACAACTATTTTCCCAATTTTAGGTGGTGGCGAAAGACTTGGTACGCTAGTCTTAGGCCGAGTTCAAGACGACTTCAATGAAAATGACTTAGTATTAGGAGAATATGCAGCCACTGTAATTGGAATGGAAATTTTACGAGAAAAACATTATGAAGTCGAAAAAGAAGCTAGAGATAAAGCTGCTATAACAATGGCAATCAACTCACTTTCATATTCAGAAAAAGAAGCAATTGAACATATATTTGAAGAACTTGGTGGTACAGAAGGTTTACTTATAGCTTCAAAAGTAGCTGACAGAGTGGGCATTACACGATCAGTCATTGTGAATGCTTTACGTAAACTTGAAAGTGCTGGTGTCATAGAATCACGTTCTCTTGGAATGAAAGGGACATTTATTAAAGTAAAAAAAGATAAATTCCTTGATGAACTTGAAAAAAATAAGTAAAAGTTGCACTTGAAATGTTTTATTGAAATATTAGTAAATTAAGAGTAATATGCGAATAATGAATGGACTGATTTTTAACTTTTTCAGAAACCTATTACTTTATATGTTAGTTATCGCACTATACAATGGTTAGAGGAATTAAGAATGTTATTAAATAATCACCATCTTTATTGTTTTTAAAACAGAAATTCAATAATACAATTCATGTTATTGCTTTTATGCATTAAATATGATATATTAATTGACGGCTATAAAGCCAATACACACATAATCAATTTAAATATAGAGGGTGCAAATTAAATATTTGTCTTTATATCAGTTGATTATGGAGGTAAATAACCACTAGGAGGAATTTAAAATGGCAGTAATTTCTATGAAACAATTACTTGAAGCCGGTGTTCACTTCGGTCACCAAACACGCCGTTGGAACCCAAAAATGAAAAAATATATCTTCACTGAAAGAAATGGTATTTATATCATTGATTTACAAAAAACAGTGAAAAAAGTTGAAGAAGCATACAACTTTGTAAAACAAATCTCTGAAGAAGGCGGAAAAGTCTTATTCGTAGGTACAAAAAAACAAGCGCAAGAATCAGTTAAAGCTGAGGCAGAGCGTGCTGGTCAATTCTACGTTAACCAAAGATGGTTAGGTGGGATTTTAACTACCTACAAAACAATCTCAAAACGAATTAAACGTATTTCTGAAATTGAAAAAATGGAAGAAGACGGATTATTTGAAGTATTACCTAAAAAAGAAGTTGTTGAACTTAAAAAAGAATACGACCGTTTAATTAAGTTCTTAGGCGGTATTCGCGATATGAAATCAATGCCTCAAGCATTATTCGTTGTTGATCCTCGTAAAGAGCGCAACGCTATTGCTGAAGCTCGCAAACTAAATATTCCTATCGTAGGTATTGTTGACACTAACTGTGATCCTGATGAAATTGATTACGTTATCCCAGCAAACGATGATGCTATTCGTGCCGTTAAATTATTAACTGGTAAAATGGCAGACGCTATCTTAGAAGGTCAACAAGGTGTATCTAATGAAGAAGTAGCTGCAGAACAAAACATCAATTTAGATGACAAAGAAGAATCTGAACAAGCAGAAACAACTGAAGAAAACACTTCTGTTGAATCAAACTAAGAGATAGTTTAAATGGGTGATAAGATACTAATGCTTATCACCTTTTTTTAAAAATAAAATTAAATCATATTACTGTAATGGAAATATAACCTAAAATAATGCTAAAATTTAGGTATATCAATAATTACTATTTATATTGGAGGAATAATGAATGGCAATTTCAGCAAAACTTGTTAAAGAATTACGTGAAAAAACTGGCGCAGGAATGATGGATTGTAAAAAAGCGCTAACTGAAACTGATGGTGACATCGATAAAGCGATTGACTACTTACGTGAAAAAGGTATTGCAAAAGCAGCTAAAAAAGCTGACCGTATCGCAGCAGAAGGTCTTGTACACGTTGAAGTAAAAGATAATGAAGCTGCAATCGTTGAGATTAATTCAGAAACAGACTTCGTAGCACGTAACGAAGGTTTCCAAGAATTAGTTAAAGAAATTGCTAACCATATTTTAGATAGCAAGGTAGAAACAGTAGACGCTTTGATGGAATCTAAATTATCTAGCGGTAAAACTGTTGATGAAAGAATGAAAGAAGCTATCTCAACAATTGGTGAAAAATTAAGCATCCGTCGTTTCTCTATCAGAACAAAAACTGATAATGATGCATTTGGTGCATATTTACAC
>OGSO01000614.1_pt1 | contig 2577 bp, 2 predicted proteins | sample 1573971 | NCBI WGS metagenome assembly OGSO01 (sample SAMN03295843, study PRJEB24534) | human gut metagenome | isolation source: fecal sample 3 from infant 6 | host: Homo sapiens | place: USA: Pittsburgh, PA | collected 2014-07
CGCTCCGGATGAATATGATGATCTCATATCAGGAACTTGTTCGCACCTTCCTTAGTGATTGACCTTATTGCCTGAATGCGCAAGATTATTGTTGAATAAACAGTCAATATGCTAAATATATTTAATGCACGTATGAAAGGATTTAAGATATGGATTTTGAAAATGAATTGACCAGTAAGATCCTTGATCCCATTCACGGCACTATTCGTTTGACGACACTCGAGATTGCCTTTATCAATCACCCCCTGTTCCAGCGCTTACGCAACATTAAACAGAACTCTTTTTTATATAAGGTGTTTCCCTCTGCGGTGCACAGCCGCTTCGAACACTCTCTCGGGGTGCTGCATTTATCAAGTGAAATACTCAATAATTTACGCCTGAATGCGATACGGTATCAAAAGAAATATGATGATGGCCATGTGTTTGGTCATATCGATCAGATACCAAAACACAACATTCAGGAGTTGAGACTCGCTGCCCTGATGCATGACATCGGGCACGGGCCGGTATCCCACCAGTTTGAGAGTTTTATGCCTGGTAAGCACGAATTCTCCGATGTTCTCCCCACAGCCTACCATTCGATCATTGATGTATTAAGCAAGCCAGAACAGAAAGTTGAACATGAACAGCTTTCGCTGTTATTCAGCCTGATGATTTATCATGATCTGAGAAAACAAGGTAAGATTGATGACGAAATAAATATCGAAAATGTGTTAAAAATCATCGAAAAAAGATACGGTGACCAACAGATCATTGAGGAAATTAATGGAAAGGCAACAGATATCCTGCCGTTAATGACCTCGATCATCTCTTCCTGTCCGATCGATGCCGACCGGATGGATTACTTGCTCAGAGATGGCTATTTCTCCGGCGTCAAGTGTGGCATCTACGATTACAATCGCTTGTTTATGTCAATTGTCCCGGTCGAGGAACAGGGAAAATTGTACCTTGCTTACAAAGAGAGTGGGATTGATTCGATCGCTGAGTTTATTGGGGCGCGCTCCAGCCTTTTTTCGCAGGTATATTACCATAAAACAAACCGCGCCTTTGCGACGATGTTGAGCACATTATGTGAGATTATGCAAAGCAAGGATCCACAAAATGTCATTATCGCTGACGTTACCGACCGTATCGTTGACCATAGCGATGAAAGCTTCATCGACGCGCTGAAGGATTTTTATCTGGCGTGCAGTGATGATTATTTTTTGAATGACAAGGTTGGTGAATGGATAGATATCAGCGATACCGAGGCGGTTAATAAAAAAATACTTGATGACATTATTAACCGACACCCATGGTCGAAGGTCTATGAGGCCAAACACTCTGTGTATAAAGCTAACATCGCTGACAAGGAAAATAAGGCGTGGAAGAGTCAACTCACCGGGTTATTGACTTCTGTATTACAGCCTCATTTCAAACCACATGAATTTGCCGTTGATATTGTCTCCGACTGCGCCTTTAAAGACCTGGATAAAACCGAAGTTAAGCTTTTGGTGAAAGATCTTAAGAACCGCTACGAAATAAAACCGTTAATTGAATGTGGTGATAAGTTAAATCAGTATCAAATCATCAAATATTGCATTCGGGTATTTGTTGACCGCGATATCAAAGAACGCGTAACTCCTGAAATAATCTATAAAATCAATGAAATAGTGGTCAAGCAGATCGCGTTGCTGAATTGATGATGCCCGTCAGGGCAGCGATAAATCTTTCAGGGGCTGGTTTTTTAACCGGCCCCTGAAGATAAGCGGTAAATCGTGGCGCATCCCCGCCATCGGCATAACATACAACAGCGCGTTTACCCGAGACTAAACACCGCGCTGAGGCATAGATTCCCGCAGGGGAGCGGGTGGCTCAACAAAAACACCGGCTCAGTATGGTTATTCCGCCAGCAGGGCGGCGAATTTCGCCAGCCACTGTGGATGAGCAGGCCAGGCGGGGGCGGTAACCAGGTTACCGTCCACATGCGCCTGGTCGATACCAATATCCGCATAGTGCCCACCGCTCAGGCGCACTTCCGGAGCGCAGGCGGGATAGGCGCTGCAGGTCCGTCCCTGCAGAATACCGGCGGCGGCCAGCAGCTGCGGGCCGTGGCAGACGGCGGCGATAGGTTTACGCGCGGCGTCGAATGCCTGTACCAGTTTAATAACCTCCTCGTTCAGGCGCAGATACTCCGGCGCCCGGCCGCCGGGGATCACTAGCGCATCGTAGTTCTCGGCCTTTACTGCGGCGAAGTCAGCGTTCAGCGTGAAGCGATGGCCCGGCTTTTCGCTATAAGTCTGGGCGCCGTCAAAGTCATGGATTGCGGTCATGACATAGTCGCCAGCGGCTTTATCCGGGCAGACGGCATCGACCTGGTGTCCAATCATCTGCAGTGCCTGAAAAGGAACCATCGTTTCGTAATCTTCGGCAAGGTGTGGGCTTTGCACATGGTTGAGATTGTTCAGACAAGAATGAATACGGTTAGATGTTTATGTATATGATTTTTTATTATTATTTTAGTTGTGCTGCCAATTGTTGCGCATGGTTGTACATGATTTGATATTGTTGTTTATGTTCGTTCATGCGATATTGAGT
>OGSO01000700.1_pt1 | contig 2233 bp, 3 predicted proteins | sample 1573971 | NCBI WGS metagenome assembly OGSO01 (sample SAMN03295843, study PRJEB24534) | human gut metagenome | isolation source: fecal sample 3 from infant 6 | host: Homo sapiens | place: USA: Pittsburgh, PA | collected 2014-07
AAGCAATAGGGATGTCTCGACCGTTTTTAAATCAAGTAGAACAATCAGGTATCACAAATACCGTGGACTATGTAGAGTCTTTTATTCAACATATGAAAAAAATTATGACGATGTTAGATGCGCCGAACATTGAGCGTTTACGACAAGCAGATATCGTAATGAGCCCGGAGTTAATATCATGGATCAATCAACGTGGCCTTCATTTAAATAGAAAATAAAAAATGAGATAGTATATTGTAATAATTTCGACATACAAATAAAACGATAATTCCCAAGTGAGATTTATAGGAATTATCGTTTTTTATTGTTATGCCGAAATATAATGGGTTTTTATTATAAAGCTTGTACTTATAATAAAAAAGGTTAATTATTTAACTGAAAAGTTGAATAAAACTCATAACAATAATTACACCGATTAAGTCGATGAGGAAAGCACCAACAATAGGAACTACTAAATATGCTTTAGGGGAGTTGCCAAACTTTTTAGTGATAACATCTAAATTAGCCATCGCATTTGGTGTTGCTCCCAGACCATGACCAATAAATCCTCCTACCATAACAGCAGCGTCATAATCTTTACCGAGTCCTTTAAATAATATGAAAATCGAGAATAGTACCATAAATACGACTTGTACAAGAACAATTATGATTAGTGGGATAGCTAAAGAATATATTTGAGTTAATTGAATACTCATTAAAGCTAATGATAAAAAGATGCCTAATGAAATATCACCTATTTGTTCGCTCATTTTTAAATCAACGATATCCCAACCAATAAAGTCTGTAGCATTTCTAATAATTACTGCTACAAACATTGAACCAACATACATTGGAATATTAACTCCGGTTAAATCGGTAAAAGTATTGCCAATATATGTTCCTAATGCCATGCAAAATACGAGTATAGAAAATTGTATAAAAAAGACTTGAATAGGTTTATATTTTGTATGTAATGATTGATTGTATTCAACGACACCATAATTTTTAAATGAATCGTCACGATGCTCTGGCTTAAGATCATAGCGTTTATTAAATATTTAACGATGGGACCGCCAATGAGTCCACCGAATACAAGGCCTAGTGTAGCGGCTGCTAAAGCAGCTGCAACTGCAGAATCTACACCCATATCTTGTAAGGTTTTACCATAAGCTGCAGCATTACCGTGACCACCCTCCATTGACATTGAACCTGCTGTAAGACCTAATAAAGGTTTAATATTTAAGAGTTTAGCGAGTGATACACCAATAATATTCTGACAAATAGCCATAATTCCACAAAAAGTGAAATAAATCAACATGACTTTTCCGCCAATTTTGAATAATTTTAATGATGCGCCAAGTCCAATTGTAGTAAAGAAAGCGAGCATAAAGAAATTCTGAATGAACGCCGAATCAAGTTTTATTTTAACGATATTAAATGAATCTAATATAGCCACTAATATTGCAAATAAAAGACCACCAATGACAGGTGCCGGAATACAGATTCGCCTTAAAATAGAAACATGGTTGATTATTGTTTGACCAATTAAATATAAAACACATGCCAAACATAATGTGGTAATTGCATCAAATTCTATCATTTAAAAGCCCCCTTTGTATGAAACCCTATATAACTAGTTATATATTAATGTAAACCTTATAAAGTCCCATAATACACATTATACATACACAAATGAAATAAATCCAGTTTACCAAATAATGATATAACTATATTAAAAATATTAATTTTTATAATTTGTCAATAAAAGATGGTGTAATTTGAATAAAGACGTGTGTATTAATAAATTTAACACAGTACCTTGCAATATATAGTAGTGGATGCTATAGTTAATTTGAATCACTACTGTGTATAGTTTAATACTGTTTATACAACTGAGGAGGTAGGTATATGAATGCACAGTTTAAGAAAGGTGCTTTAGAATTAATTGTTCTGCTAATTATTAAAAAAGAAGATCAGTATGGTTATTCACTTGTACAAAATATCTCCAGATATATGACCATAGCTGAAGGTACAGTTTATCCTCTGCTAAGGCGTTTGGTTAAAAGTGGGGAACTGAGTACGTATTATCAACCTTCAACTGAAGGTCCGTCTCGAAAGTATTATCAATTAACTCAACAGGGGGCTGCGAGAGTTAATCAATTAGAGGAGGATTGGAAATTGTTTACGGAAGCTGTAGAACATTTCATTGAGGAGAGTGAGAATGAATGAATAAAAATGATTATTTAAAAGAACT
>OGSO01000822.1_pt1 | contig 1888 bp, 2 predicted proteins | sample 1573971 | NCBI WGS metagenome assembly OGSO01 (sample SAMN03295843, study PRJEB24534) | human gut metagenome | isolation source: fecal sample 3 from infant 6 | host: Homo sapiens | place: USA: Pittsburgh, PA | collected 2014-07
TCTCAATATATTTATGTTATGGATACGTTTGATTTTTATAATTATGCAGGCCGACATGGACATCAATACGATACAATTGTTATTGATCCACCTAGCTTTGCGAGAAATAAGAAAAAAACATTCTCTGTTCAAAAAGATTATAATTTATTAATTGAAGGAGCCCTTAACATTTTATCGCCAGGAGGTACATTACTATTATGTACGAATTCAAGTGCATTTTCTCTTAAGGCATTTAAAAACGTAATAAAGAAAACATTAGCCCAAAATAATATTGAATATGACATAAATGAAGTAATGGGGTTACCTAAAGATTTTAAAACTCATCCTCACTACAAACCTTCAAAATATTTAAAAGCAGTATTTGTAACAATAAAACATTAATTTTCTATAAATATGGGTATAAACCACTGTTGAAGTTTTATTTGAAAGGATGTCATTATATGGGAATTAGAAGTAAACTAACTAATAATATTACAAATAAAGTAGGGAACTCATTATTGAACATAGAGGAAATTAAAGAGAAAGGTGATTTGCCAACTACACAGGAAGAACTTAGACAACGCAGAGAAAGAGCTGAAACTTTAGTTAAAAAGAAATCGCTACTTTCCTCCGGCGCTAGTATTGTCCCTATTCCAGGACTTGATTTTGGAGTAGATCTTAAATTAATGAGAGATATTATAGAGGATGTAAATAAAATTTATGGTTTAGATCACGATCAAGTTAATTCATTGAGTGATCAAGTGAAAGAAAGAATATGTCTGCAGCGGCAATTCAAGGAAGTCAATTTATTGGACGTAAGGTATCTGAGGCGTTGCTTAAAGTTGTGATTAAAGATGTAGCTAAACGAGCAGCTGCCAAACAAACAAAATGGTTCCCGTTTGTTGGGCAAGCTGTATCTGCATCCATTAGCTATTATTTTATGAGCAAATTGGGTAAAGATCATATTAATAAATGTGAAAAAGTTATCAATAACTTATAGAAGTGTTATAATCGTCTCGAGGTGCAAAATTTATATGTTGAAAACGATTTTAAACGAATTGAATTTAGCTATAGGTTTTGGTAAAGTTAAGTTGTAAATATTTTGTTAGATTGTAATAATATTGAAGATTCTAACTGTACAAAGGAGAGTTTAATATGGAACAAAAATCATATGTAATCACAGACGAAACAGGGATTCATGCTCGCCCTGCTACAATGCTAGTACAAACTGCATCAAAATTTGATTCAGATATTCAATTAGAATATAACGGGAAGAAAGTTAATTTAAAATCAATCATGGGTGTAATGAGCTTAGGTGTAGGTAAAGATGCTGAAATAACTATTTATGCTGACGGTAGCGATGAAACTGACGCAATTCAATCTATCACTGATGTCTTATCAAAAGAAGGTTTAGCTGAATAATTATGTCTAAATTAATTAAAGGGATTGCTGCATCAGATGGTGTGGCAATCGCAAAAGCTTACTTAATTGTAGAGCCAGACTTATCCTATGACAGTAACGAAAAAGTTACTGACATAGAAAGTGAAGTTGAAAAGTTTAATGACGCTATCGAAGCTTCAAAAATCGAATTAACTAAAATAAGAAATAATGCCGAAGCTCAATTAGGTGCTGATAAAGCAGCGATTTTTGATGCACATTTACTTGTTTTAGATGATCCAGAATTAATACAACCCATTCAAGACAAAATTAGAAATGACAAAGTCAATGCTGCAACTGGTTTGGATGAAGTAACGACACAATTTATTTCTATTTTTGAGTCAATGGATAATAAATACATGAAAGAACGTGCAGCTGATATCAGAGATGTTTCTAAACGTGTATTGGCTCATATTCTAGGTGTAGATTTACCTAATCCTAGTTTAATCAATGAAAGTGCTGTCATTGTAGG
>OGSO01001079.1_pt1 | contig 1399 bp, 1 predicted proteins | sample 1573971 | NCBI WGS metagenome assembly OGSO01 (sample SAMN03295843, study PRJEB24534) | human gut metagenome | isolation source: fecal sample 3 from infant 6 | host: Homo sapiens | place: USA: Pittsburgh, PA | collected 2014-07
ATGTATTGCTGAGCAAACCATCACCGAACCCATCATAAGTCAAACATGAAGGCTTACAATCACATTTTTTGGAGTCAATGCAATCACATTGAATATCATCGTTAAGTTTTTTCAAGATGGGGCGCCAATAATCCCCATGAGCATTATCGAGTTCCAAAGCAGTTTTTAAATCAAATCCTTTCTTATGGTCAAAATAAAATTTTGCCGACTCATCGATTGAACATATTTTTTTAAAAAATCAAGCGATTCTTGTTTTTTAACTAACAAATTCAAATCAGATAGTACTTTTTCAATTGTCTCAAAAGGTACCAGCGACTCGATTTCATGCACATCTAAAATCTCTACTAAACCTGACTTATTGGTTTTAGATTTGATAAAATGAGCACTAGTCCCTCCGAATGGAGCTCTAGGATGCTTCTTATCATTATCAACTATGCAAAACGCAATTTCGTTGTTTTGTATGGTCCGGTCAAAAACATCCTTTGTACTCCCACCGCCACCATTTAACGCAATGAAATTTATTGAACACCCTGACAATGACTCTTTTCTATCATAGAAACTGGCAACTATCTTAAAAAAATCAGAATCTAAGGGATTTTCACAAACTATTTTGGTTTTCTGTAGTTGGGATGAGTCACTAAAGAATAAAGGGCCACAGACAAACTTATACCTCACTCCCAAATCGACCCAACTAAATGAATTATCACGAATTGAAAAATCTATAGAAACATAAAAAGATACTTGATTGATGATCGAATGGTACTCTAGCAACCCAGATAAAGCTTCAGAAGCAAAATGCTTAGAAGATGTACTATAAACATCGCCCTGAGATTCAATTATATTCTTAAAAAAAGCCCTTTGTGCAATTAGCAAATGCTTTTCTTCAGCAAATGAACGCAGAATATTCTCAATTGAAATTATATAATCTTTATTGAGAACATCCTCTTTGGTCGCATTTTCAATTTTAATCAACATCATTATCTACCTGAAAAGAAACCTACGGGCCAGTTCTGGAGGTAACCATCTTCGTTGAAATAGGTTTTTTTGACGATTGTCTGCTGCTTTGAATTTTTTTCAAAGACTAAAACTGAAACATCATCTTCTGATAATCCCACCTCACCTTCAATGCACTCACCTAAAGCTTCAATCATTGTTTGGCTATGTGTTTCAAAAATTATTTTTAGATCAATTTCATTCTCTTTTGCTTTAGTAACAACTTTTGCAAATATCTTTGCCAAGTTATGCTGATATGATGGATGTAAATGAAGTTCTGGTTGCTCAATGATAAATGTAATAGGTCTTCTCGGACTACTAGCTCTACGTTCCGTTTCAAGCCAAATTGCAGCAACGATAGGTAGCACTTGAGAATAACCAAACCCCATATCACTTATATTATAGT
>OGSO01001257.1_pt1 | contig 1216 bp, 1 predicted proteins | sample 1573971 | NCBI WGS metagenome assembly OGSO01 (sample SAMN03295843, study PRJEB24534) | human gut metagenome | isolation source: fecal sample 3 from infant 6 | host: Homo sapiens | place: USA: Pittsburgh, PA | collected 2014-07
GAGCGTGACAACCCAACCACTGATCCAGCGAAGGATCAATGCTCCCACCGTCGTACCGGTTGCCGGTTTCGCTACCCACGTCCTGAACCAATGCCAATAAGCAGTTTCCCCGGCTCTCAAAAGGTCTCCTGATGCAAGAATTACTCGATTATGCGGCATCGTCGCAGGATGAAGTGTGCGCGCTAATCCTGAACGACGAGCGAGTGTTTCGCTGTCGGAATGTTCATCCGGAGCCCTGGCATCACTTCCGCATACGTGACGATGACTGGCTTGCAGCGGAGGAAGAAGGGGAAATTACAGCGGTCTTCCATTCGCACCCGAAAAGCCAGCCAGCGCTTTCTGGTGCCGATCGGCAGATGCAGCTGATGACGGGGCTGCCATGGTGGCTCGCATCTGGCGGGCAACTGAGGAAATTCAGGCCTGTTCCGCATCTGCAGGGTCGCAAGTTCGAGCATGGCATTATGGACTGTTACACGCTTTTCCGGGACGCATACCACCTTTGCGGCATCGATCTGCCGGACTTCGTGAGGACTAATGGATGGTGGTTGCGGGGAGAAAATCTCTATCTGGCTAACATGCCGGCCAATGGGTTCTATCAGGTATCTATGCAGGATGCCAGACCAGGCGACGTCATTATCAGGCAGCCATTCCCCGGCGCCGACCCATGCCACTCAATGATTCTCCTTCATGACAACCTTGTGCTTCACCATGACCATGTCGGACACCTCAGCAGACGAGAACAAATGCGCCCGGCATACATCAAGCAGACGCATTCAATCTGGAGACACGAACAGTGCTCATCTTTAAATTTGCAGGCAATCTACGCCGATTTTACCGCCAGATATCCCTGAATGTTGATACTCCAGCGCAGGGATTACGCCTCCTATTGGCGCAGGATTTCGAATTCAAAAAAGCCTTTCTCAATACAAAGCTGCGTGTGCGGGTGGCGGGCGAGGATGTTGAGGTGTCGGCCATGCAATGGCATCTGGATCGCCACCTGAAAGATGGTTCTATAGTCCTGTTTGTGCCGGTAGTTGAAGGTGCCATCACTGCCGCTGCTGCGGCTTGGATTGCGGTGGCTGTCAGCGTGGCTTCGGTAGCTTACTCGGTTTACATGTCACGCAACATGAAAACCAAAACATCAGCAGAAGCAGCTGAGACCAACACGTTAACAAACAACTCATTTACCAGTGCTGAGAACCGGGTGGGTCAGGGG
>OGSO01001476.1_pt1 | contig 1028 bp, 1 predicted proteins | sample 1573971 | NCBI WGS metagenome assembly OGSO01 (sample SAMN03295843, study PRJEB24534) | human gut metagenome | isolation source: fecal sample 3 from infant 6 | host: Homo sapiens | place: USA: Pittsburgh, PA | collected 2014-07
ACCATATCTTCAGTGACATATACAGGTACATGTTTACGTCCATCGTATACTGCAAAAGTATGGCCAATGAAATTTGGGAAAATTGTAGAACGACGAGACCATGTTTTAATCACTTGTTTCTTTTCACTTCCGTCTTGAGCTTCTACTTTTTTCATTAAGTGATCATCGACGAAAGGTCCTTTTTTAATACTACGAGCCATTTGGGCGCCTCCCTTCTTATTGTGTGCGTGCAGCTTTACGCCGCACACCCAAATAAGTTTTTAATATTATTTTTTCTTACGTCCACGAACGATAAGTTTGTCAGAAGATTTTTTACCACGACGAGTTTTCTTACCAAGCGTAGGTTTACCCCATGGTGACATTGGAGATGGTCTACCGATTGGAGCACGACCTTCACCACCACCGTGTGGGTGATCATTAGGGTTCATTACAGAACCACGTACAGTTGGGCGAACGCCTTTCCATCTAGAGCGTCCTGCTTTACCAACATTTACTAATTCATGTTGTAAGTTACCAACTTGACCAATTGTTGCACGACATGTAGATAAAATCATACGTACTTCACCAGATCTTAATCTGATTAATACATATTTACCTTCTTTACCTAATACTTGAGAGCTAGCACCAGCAGAACGAGCAAGTTGTCCACCTTTACCAGGTTTTAACTCGATGTTATGAATTACTGTCCCAACTGGAATATTTTGTAATGGTAAAGCATTACCAACTTTGATATCTGCCTCAGCACCACTTTCGACAGTTTGACCTACTTGTAATCCTTTAGGTGCGATGATATATCTTTTTTCACCATCAGCATAAACTAGCAATGCAATGTTTGCTGAACGGTTTGGATCATATTGAATTGAATCAACTTTAGCAATGATTCCATCTTTGTTACGTTTAAAATCGATAACACGGTATTGACGTTTGTGTCCACCACCATGATGGCGAACAGTCAATTTACCTTGGTTATTGCGTCCCGCTCTTTTCGGTAGCGGTGTAATAATGACTTTTCAGGTGTTGTTTTTGTG
>OGSO01001508.1_pt1 | contig 1012 bp, 1 predicted proteins | sample 1573971 | NCBI WGS metagenome assembly OGSO01 (sample SAMN03295843, study PRJEB24534) | human gut metagenome | isolation source: fecal sample 3 from infant 6 | host: Homo sapiens | place: USA: Pittsburgh, PA | collected 2014-07
AAAGAAAAATAAGGAGGTGAACAGTGTGAACAGTTAAATGCAAAAAAACTTTTTACCCCCCCCTCATCACCATCATATTGAGGTGGTGGTCGCCGTAAACAGGCCGGAGATGCGCTAAGGTGAAGAGTTGACTGTTCACTCTTCACCAACTGATCACCGACTATCATTATGATATTAAAAAGAAAAATAAGGAGGTGAACAGTGTGAACAGTTAAATGCAAAAAAACTTTTTATCCAGCCTTTGTAGATCCAGAAAAATCATCAGGAGGAAGAGCAATCGACAACTTTAGATAAGGAAGAATGCTATGACATTCCATAATTGGTACACGTTTAGGTACACAAATGAAAGTTGAACACATTAAAATAATTTAAATTTAAATACTTACGCAATTTATTCAGACTCCGCCAGCCCACCAAAATTCTCCATCGGTGATTACCAGAGTCATCCGATGAAGTCCTGAGAGCCCGCACGGCGTAAGCCCTGCGGGCTTTTTTGTGTCTGCAAGTTGTCCCGCGAAGTCCGAAGAAAACTCATTAAATCCGAACCTTTTAGGCCCATTGATAGGCCCAACGAAAAGCTCTGTTGTTTTCGTTGGGCCTAATGCCTCACCACTGGCCACACCGGAAGCGCTGAACCAGAGCTGGTCTGTCGATTTTATGCATGATGCCCGGGTCTGTGGCCGTCGTTTTCTCACGTTCAATGTCGTTGATGACTTTAACAGTGAGGCGTTGTCGATTGAAATTGATCTGAATTTGCTAGCGCTATGCGTGGTCTGTGTGCTCGACAGGATCGCGGCTATCCGGTCATGCTACGCATGGATAATGGTCCGGAATTTATCTCACTTGCACAGACTGAACGGTCAGAGCAACACGCAGTAAAACTGGAATTTATTCAGCTGGGTAAGCCAACGCCAAACACTTTCATTGAGTGCTTTAACCGAACATACAGGGCTTTGTTGAATAAATAAGATTTCGTGCGAACGACCCTGTAGCTGGCTGGATTTTCAGGCAA